>Ga0116193_1000088_pt1 | contig 86258 bp, 72 predicted proteins | sample AD_UKC115_MetaG_FD_89892 | JGI IMG/M metagenome (GOLD analysis project Ga0116193, IMG submission 89892) | Active sludge microbial communities of municipal wastewater-treating anaerobic digesters from Hong Kong - AD_UKC115_MetaG | ecosystem: Engineered > Bioreactor > Anaerobic > Digestate...
TATGGTTCCCTTCGACGGATGCTTCGCATCCTGAGCACCCTCCTTAAACCGGGAAAGGGGAATCCCCTTTCCAAACCCCAGTATAGGAATTTACAAAAATAGGATTTTTATAAATTCCTATACCCTAAAAAACTAATATGATGAATTTTGTGATGTCAATGCTGTGTAGGTTATTTTTAGAAATGCCCCAAGCCGTATTTAAAATCATTATTTTGAAATACTAATAATAGTCATAATAATCTAAGAAATGGAGGAAATTGCAGCTTGCTGCTACTATAATATGAAACTGATACCAAACTTATCTAAAATAATATTATTAGTCCTAACAGCCTCTTTATTGATGCTGTCCGGCTGTAACAGAAACAATCAGAACGCGGAACCACAAACACAGCAAATTAAGGCTAATGAAGAATCAGACAAAGTTCCTAAGAGTCTTGAAAATATAGAAAACAGCATAGAAAAAATTATCAAGGCACTAGACGGTCCATCTGTGTCACTAGAAGAGGAAAAAAAACAAGATAAGGGTATGAATCAAGAACAGGATTCTTCTCAAAGTGAAGAACAGCAAAATAAAGAACAGGATAAACAAGACTCCGAAAAGAAAAAAGAAGGCCCGGAAGAAAAGCAGGACAGCGAAGGCCAAAAAAATACTGATGGTGGTGGTAATAAGCCAGCCCAAAAAGCAACCCCAACACCAAAGGATCCCTGGAAGGAAATTTCCCCCACTATCAATAATTTGCACTACCAGTGGAACAGTTATCTTCCATCAGCTACTAAAAAGAACGCCAACAGGGAATTGATTGATAATTTTGACAATGCTCTGAACTCATTAACCTCCACTATCCTTACAAAGGATAAAAACAACACACTTTTAGCTGCAAATAATTTATACTCCTTTGTCCCTGACTTTTATATGCTTTATAGAACTGAAACATCTCCTGAGATTAAAAGGATAAGGTATTTTACCCGCAATGCAGTATTAAGCGCCGCGACTTCAAATTGGGATCAGGCAGTAAAGGATGTAAATAATTTAAAATCTACCTGGGCAATATACAAAAATACAATTGACCCCAAAAACCAGGATCTCTCGAGTAGGCTGGACTATTCAATCTATGAGCTTGAAAAGGTAGTGAATGAAAAGAATTTATCTCTTACTGATATAAAAGGAAGGATAGCAATATCCAACATGGAAAGTCTTGAAAAAGCAGCTAAGGAAAATGAATAAATCACAAAGGCTTCAGGGAAGAATATGAAAATCTGCCCTGAAGCCTTATAATATTCGTGCTAAGTCCATGGTATTTATCGCCACTGATTTCTAGTTCTTCATAATGTTCAAAAGCACTAGCATGCTCTATAAATTAATTTTGTTTCCGGAGGCTCTAATTTGTTTTCTCCTGCTCTGCTATTAGACTATTCATAGTCTTCAGGTGGTCATGATCTACAGATAGAATGTCCTTTACCAACTTCATACTTGTGTCATCAAGATCACCCTTTACAATTTCCTCCACCATAGCTATTCCTTTATCTTCTCCATCATAGGCCCATTTCAGTAAGTCTATGGCCTTTGTTTCTCCCATGCTCTTGACGGTTATTTTTGCACTTGCCATAAAACCTGCAACTCCAAGCTTCTCATCCGGCTCTCCTCCCAGTTGCTTTATTCTGTTTTCCAACAAATTTACATGTTCTTTGTGATCATCCTGTATCTCCAGGAATACATTCCTGATCTTGTCGTCTTTCAGTTCCTGAATATATTTATCGTAAGATTCTATGGCCATTATCTCGCCTTTTAATACAGTATTCAACTCGTTTACTATTGTGTTTTCCATCGCAATCTCCTTCTCCTCTTTTAACGAAAATAAACTTCCAACCAGTGCTTTGTATTATAACAAATTTCTGTTACGGTACATTATTATTGTCTCCAATTAAGCAAAAAAATATTTTTATATCCTCGGATATGGGATATAATATACTTTAGTGCTCGGTAACATATGTTACCAGTGTTTAGAAATAAAATGCGGAAGGAACTTTTTGGATGCGGGTTTTAGGTTTAGTAGTTGAGTACAATCCTTTTCACAATGGACACATGTATCATCTCGAACAAGCGAAGAACTTGTGCAATGCAGAATTTGTTGTATGCGTAATGAGCGGTAACTTCATTCAAAGGGGCGAGCCTGCAATCGTTAATAAATGGGCAAGAACAAAAATGGCTCTTAAGTGTGGAATAGATCTGGTTATAGAGCTTCCCGTACCATATGCCATGTCGAGTGCAGAGTTTTTTGCTTATGGAGCAGTCAAAATACTCAATGATATCGGAGTTGTAGATTATCTGTGCTTTGGGAGCGAAAATGCAGATATTGACAAATTCAGCACAATTGCAGATATATTAATAGACGAGCCGGAAAGCTATAAACAGGTTTTAAAGCAGGAACTTGGCAAAGGGATATCTTTTCCCGCTTCAAGAGAGACAGCTTTAAGAAGCTTTTTAAGCGAGGAAGACTTTGAGATACCTGAGCTTGAGGAAATTATCGGATCCTCAAACAATATTTTAGGTATTGAATACATTAAAGCATTGAAAAGGCTTAAAAGCAGAATTAAGCCCCATACAATAAAGCGGGTAAACAATTCCTATAATTCATCCGAAACTACAGGGAATATTTCAAGTGCTACATCCATCAGAAGATTAATCCAAACAGAAAAAAAACAACTGGACATGGTTATACCGGACAATTGTCTGTCAATTCTTGAAGAGGAATTTGATGCGGGCAGAGGCCCTATATATCCATACCTGTACGATCAACTGATTATTTCAAGCATCCGCAGAATGACTAAAGAACAACTAAAGCTTCTTCCCTACGTTTCAGAAGGGATGGAAAACAGAATAAAGGAAGCGGCCGGAGCTTGCGGAACATTGGATGAGCTTATTGAAAACATATCCACAAAAAGGTATACCAGAACACGGGTTCAAAGAATAGTTACCAGTATCCTAACGGGACTTACTTCAAACGAACTTGACACCTTCAACAGGTTTGGCGGCCCACAATATGCAAGAGTTTTAGGACTGAATAACAAAGGAAGGCAGCTTTTATCAGCCATCAATAAACACACACACCTTCCTGTTATAACTAAAACCGCAAATTTTTCAAAATCATGCAACCCTCTTTTGAAAAGAATGCTTCAAATAGAGTCTTTCGCCACTGACATGTATGTACTTGGTTATCAAAACCCCATTTACCGTAAAGCCGGTCAGGAGTTCACCCAAAACGTTGTTATAATGAAATAGTGCTTTTTAACATTACCAATTTCAAATGATCATAATGTTAAAAATGCACTACCTCTGTCCTAAGCCCCGTACACTTTTGAAACAAATCCTGTTACTGGGCAATATTCCCATACTGCCTAAAAATCCAACAAGCCTTCCCTGAACTTCATCTGATAATTCATGCAAAATTCGTCATTTCCCGTAAGAGTTTCTGTTGCATAAAGGAGTGACATAAGCTTTTTGTCAAGTGGATCCAATATAACCGTATCTGCTCCGCTCACCATAGCCGCAACCAAAAACGCCTGATTCATAAGCTTCCTTGCAGGAATCCCAAGAGATATATTGCTAATGCCGCAAGCAATATGAACTCCCGGAAACTCATTTCTGATTTTTGAGAATGTCTCAAGAGCTATTGATCCGTTGTGAATCCCGGTTCCAACGGGTCTTACAAACGGGTCAATATATATATCTTCAAGCTTAACGCCTTCCTTTGTCAGATTTGAAATAAGCTTATCAGTAATGCCAAGCCTCTCTTCCATAGTTTCGGGCATCCCCGTATCATCCATGCATAATGCTATTACACTTGTATTATACTCCAAAACTAAGGGAAGCATTGTATCAAATCTTTCCTTCTCTCCTGTTATGGAATTGATAATGGGTTTTGAGTTTTTATTTAGTTTTAAAGCCTTTTTAATTGCTGCTACATTTTGAGATTCAATTGAAAAAGGTGCATCAACAACTTCCTGAACAGCATTAATAAGCCATTCAAGTCTTTCCGGTTCATCCTCATATGCACCAGCATTAACATCTATATAAGTTGCACCCTCTTCATACTGCCTTTTTGCAAGCTCCTGTATATAGTGGTAATCCCTGCTATCTATAGCTTTCTTAACTGTGGGTATTTTATTGTTTATCTTCTCACCGATAACTATCATTTTTAACCCTCCACAAATTATTAGCTGTGTTCCACAGATACCTTCATAATAAAATGCGCAATCTCAACCTCTAAAACAATCAGGTAATCAATTGCGCCATAAAACTTAGCTTATACCTCCATAATTATGGGAAGAATCATCGGACGTCTTTTCGTCTTTTCGTACAGATAATCCCTGAGAGCATCCCTTATTATGCTCTTCTTTGTAGACCAATCATTCTTCCTCTTATCCTCACACCTCTGAAGAGCCATTCTGCTCACTTCCCTTATCTGCTCAATCAAGTCTTCTGACTCCCGGACATATACAAACCCTCTCGAAATAATATCCGGTCCTGCAACAACATTTCCTGTGTCCCCTTCTATAGTAATAACTATTACTATAAGGCCATCCTGCGATAAATGCTTTCTGTCGCGCAGTACAATATTACCGACATCACCGACTCCCAAACCGTCAACTAAAACTCTGCCCGATGTAACACTGCCGTTAATCCTCGCCGAATCCTCAGTGAGTTCCATAACTCTGCCGATGTCCATGATAAAAATATTCTCTGTAGGCATTCCCAATTCATGCACAAGGTTTGAATGCCGTTTAAGGTGCCTGAATTCACCGTGTACAGGAATAAAGAATTTGGGCTTTATCAAACTGTAAATGAGCTTAAGTTCCTCCTGACAGGCATGTCCTGAAACATGAATTTCATCTAAAGCCTCATATATCACTTCAGCGCCCTTTCTAAAAAGCTCATTCACTACTTTTGACACTGTTTTTTCATTTCCCGGTATAGGACTCGCGGAAATAATCACCAAGTCACCCGGAACTATTTCTACCTTTTTATGGTCTCCTGCAGCCATCCTTGAGAGTGCAGACATTGGCTCTCCCTGGCTTCCCGTTGTAATAATAACCAGTTTTTCCTCCGGATATTTGGTAATCTGATCAATATCTATGAGCATTCCTTCCGGAATTTCCAAGTAACCTAAATTCATTGCAACCTTCGCAACATTAATCATACTTCTGCCACATATGGCAATTTTCCTGTCAAATTTCGTTGCAGCATTTACTATCTGTTGAATTCTATGGACATTTGTGGCAAAAGTCGCAACTAATATTCTTCTTTTGGCATTCATAAATATCTCTTCAAATGTTTCGCCTACAGTTCTTTCAGACATTGTATAGCCTGGACGTTCAACGTTTGTGCTGTCACTCATAAGAAGCAAAACACCTTTACTGCCCAATTCAGCCAGCCTGGCCAAATCCATAGGTTCTCCCTGAATTGGGGTATAATCAATTTTAAAGTCACCGGTATGTACTATAGTTCCAACAGGTGTCTGTATTGCAATGGCCACAGAATCTGCAATACTATGGGTTGACCTTATAAATTCTACCTTGAAGCATCCTAGACTGACAACATCAGACGGCTTCACTACTTTCAGCTCCACATCATTTAAGATACCATGCTCTTCAAGTTTTTGTTCAATTAATCCTAACGTCAGCTTTGTCCCGTAAACTGGCACATTTAACTCTTTCAATATATATGGAAGAGCACCTATATGATCTTCATGTCCATGGGTTACAACAATTCCTCTTACTTTCTCAATGTTCTTTGTAAGATAAGTAACATCTGGAATAACCAGGTCAATTCCCAACATGTCATCTTCTGGAAAAGCAACTCCGCAATCAACAACAAACATATCCTCATCGTATTCAAATACCGTTATGTTCTTGCCGATTTCCCCCATACCACCAAGTGGTATTATCTTTAGTTTTTTCTTCTTTTTAGCCACAATCAAACCTCCACTTTCTTTTCGTCTATAAATTATTGAGTTTATTTTCATAGAGCTTCAAATAAATTCTGCGTTTTGCCGTTACCATCACGTTTAATCCTCAAAACAAACCAAACAAACCCGGCGTATCAGTATCCACTTCCTAGCCTGGTCGTTTCGCTTCGCTTCACTGCTCGGCTATGCGTCCTAGCCTGGTCGTTTCGCTTCGCTTCACTGCTCGGCCATGCGTCCTGGCCTAACAATAAACATAAGAAGATATACATTTTTTAACAGCATAAAAAATACTTTCCTCTAATCCGCTCGTATTAACAACATCATTGCTCGATTTTTGCGAAATTGAAAACACTAACCCGTTTCTCAGACACTAAAATATTCCAAACAGACCGCAAGAAAAATAAAGGTTAGTAAATTTTCTGCACCTGATTTTTCTCGAAAAAACGATTTATATTAAATAATTCAATTTTTCGAGTAACAATATACATCTGATTATAAAAATCAAAAAGTTATAATTTAAAAAAACTTAATGACTTTTACGTAACACCAAAACGCGCCGCACGAAACAATTTATTTGCTATTCTCTATTTATACACACTGGCTATAGACAACCAAATGAAAAACCGGATAAATCGGGTGAGCTACTGGTCGTTTCGCTTTGCTCAACTGCCCACCATTTAACCTGCAATTAAAATAAAATATATCAGGCTGTTTATCTTTTTTAGTTGGTTATATCTTCAGTGTATTATAATCAATTTCAAAGCTTTTTCATAAAATTTATATAATTTCCGGTGCTTAAACAAAAAATCCAAACCCGGTAATGTCCCTTATTGTGAGTAAGCATCACATTTCTTAATAACATTCGTACACAAATTATCATACCTGCCTTAAGCTGTGTATACCACAAATTAACTACAGCCTTTATATTATAGCATATTTTTCTATAATACAAACATAAATTTACTATTAAACTTCTTGTTTCTTCATATCTACCTCATTTCAAGAAATCATTTCATATCAATCAAGTCAATTTTTCCAAACCTTCTTTAATGCCAGGAAGTTTCCAATCTATCTTCTTAGCGTCTTCAATTATATCGTTATACACCTTGAGTGTTTGCTTGCTAATTACATCCCAATTGTATATGGTATGTACTTTCTCATATGCTTTTTTCTTCATTGCTTCAGCCTTATCAGGATTATGCAATATTTCCAGTATACTATCAGCTAAAGAGTTGGCATTGCCTGTATATGACTTCATGCCATCAACACCATGTTCAACTATCTCCGCAAGCCCACCTGCTTCCGACACAACAACAGGCACATTTGCAACCATTCCCTCCAGGGCAACAATACCAAAAGGTTCATACAAGCTTGGGAAAACTGCTACATCCGCACATTTGTACAGCCTCAAAAGATCTTCATCGCATATATAGCCTGTAAAGCACACCTTGTGCGAGATCCCTTTCTGATAAACCATCCACTTTAAGTGATCAAGCTCGGGACCTTTACCCGCAATTATAAATTTTGTATCATTATAATAGTGCAGTGTTTTGGGGACAGCATCAATCAAAACATGTACTCCCTTTTCGTTTACAAGTCTTCCAACAAAAAAAACTATTTTTTCGTTATCTGCAGCATACCTTCTTCTGAACTCGATATCTTTTTCATATCCGTCAAATTTATTCAGATTAACACCATTGGGAATAATATAAATCTTGTCATCAGGTATATTAAAAACGCGTTTAACTTCATGCTTCATATAACTGCTATTTACTATAAGTTTCCAGGATTCGTATGCCAACCACCATTCAACATTATTGATATAACTTTGAGTGTCACTATGTATTCCACAGTTTCTTCCGTGCTCGGTAGCATGAATTGTTGCTACCATAGGTATTGTAAATGAATGCTTTAATGCTCTCGCAGCAAAGGCCACTATCCAATCATGAGCATGGATTATATCAAACTTTCCAGTTTCATTTATCAGTTTAACACCATATTCTATCAGGACATAATTTAACTGAAGTACCCAATCCACAAAATTATTAGCAGTCACATCATATGAGTGAAGTCTGTGAACAAAAACGTTTTTATCCTTTTCTAGTTCTTTTGTTCCCATTTCCCAGCATGTTATAACATGAACTTCGTTTCCTTCCGATGCAATTTTCTGGGCCAGACCATGTACAACTCTAGATATTCCACCAACAATTCTAGGTGGATATTCCCACGATAGCATTAAAACTCGCATATTAATCTCCTCCAGGCACAATCAGGCAGCTGCATGTTATGCTCTTAATTGTCTGTAAAATTACTTTATTCATATTATACGCAATATCATTTTTTTTATATTAATTGTTCAAAACTTACTACACTTTTTTTGTTGGTAATATAAGCTAATTATAAGATTATTATTATTCGTCGTATTTTAAAAAAATCCTTCTTTACAGAAACTGCAAACAAAAAAGTAAGTTTCGCTGCAGCAAACAGATAGACAAAATTATCAAAAAAGTTTGTTGGAAAAACAAACTTTTTTGATGATTTTGCATATGATTATATGAAAGCTAATTTTGTTAATAGCACTGTCTACATCCTTTTTGCACTTTCGTATGCCAGATCTGAACGTTCACATTCTTCATCGTTAAGGGTAACCTGGTAACAAAGTGAACTTCCTTTCATTCTCTCTGAAGCGTAGCAAAGCCCATTAGTCCTGATATCAAGAAACGGATGGTCAATCTGTTCGGGATCTCCTATCAAAATAATCTTTGTTCCTATTCCCGCACGTGTTATTATACCTTTAACCTGCTTTGGAGTAAGATTCTGCGCTTCATCAATAATTACCCACTGTTTAACTATAGACCGTCCACGGATAAATGCGATTGCTTCAGTATTAATTATTTTTCTGTCAAAAAGTTCATCTACCTTATCTCTTAGTTCCTTTTCACTGCTATATCTCTCATTTTCATCATTATCTATAAGCACTTCAAGGTTATCAATTACAGGTCTTAAAAATGGAGCAATTTTATCCTGCTCGGTACCGGGCAAAAATCCAATATCTTCATCCAGGCGGACGTTGGGCCTGCATACAAGTATTTTCCTGTAGAGCTTGTTTTGCTCACCCATTATTTTATGCAAACCAACTGCCAACGAGTAAAAGGTTTTTGCCGTGCCGGCAGGTCCCTTAACTATTACAAGCGGTGCTTTATCCGCATCCACCATTAAGGCTTCCTGCATAAATTTCTGACCCGCATTTCTTGGTGTAACCCCAAAAGGTCTCTCCTGTAAAAACGTTAGAGGTACAATCCTTTTACCGTCATATTTCCCTAAAGCAGTCTGTTTTTCATTTACAGAGGAATGAATTATCAAAAACTGGTTTACAACCAATTCCGGACATTCCTGTTTTGTATAGTCACAGTTATAGCAAAATATATCTTCAACCTGCAAAGATCCCTTGCTGTAAAATTCATTTATTTTCTGTTCTGTTGCATATACATCCAATCTTCCCTGGTACTGCTCCTTATATTCCGGTACTTGTTCGGCAAAAAAGTCCTGTGCCACAATTCCCAATACGTCTGCTTTTATTCTTTCAAATACGTCCTTGGTTACTAAGAAAACATTTTCACCTTTTTCCAATAGTCCTTTGCACACTTTTAAAATTCTATTGTCATTGTTTAGTTCCGACCAACTGACTGGCAGTTTGACATTATTGCAATTGAGTTCAACTCTTAATTCTCCTCCGTTCTCCAGTGTAACACCCTTACTAAGATCCCCCTTAACTCTTAGGCTATCCAAAATCCTTGCTGCATGACGTGCATTTGCCCCTAATTCAGAATTATCCTTTTTGAACTTATCCAATTCCTCTAAAACAACCTCGGGAATTACTATGCTATTGTCACCAAATGAATACAGTGCGAAGGGTGTTTGCAGTAGTACATTAGTGTCAAGAACGAATGTTTTCTTCATTATATCGCTCCTATTCCTATAAATTTGTATGAACTGCACCAATAAAAGATTTTAAAGTGCAATTCCTTGGTAATGGTGTGATATTTGTACTTTTTCATAGCAGTCTTTACTACAAAACAAACAGATAAAGAATAGTAATAATTAATTATATCATATTTTCAGAATAATAAAATCAATCTAATATAAAATATGTTTATTATCCCTGCAATGATTCATTTTTTACATAAAATATCAAGTCTGACTTTACTTTTCCCGTATGAGTTGTTGGAACTATGTCTTGAAGGTCAGAAATGAACCATATTTACCAGTCCACGCTAGTAGAAATTATCTACATAATTCCTCATAAAACCATGCTATCATATATTTAGGAAGGTATTTTCAAAAACTAATCTCACCAAAAGAGAGGTGAAAATTGATGTCTGCCACCAATATGGCAATTGATAACTATCCTGAATGGTACAGGATAGAAAAGGATACCGAGAAAATTATAAAGAAGCTGACTACAATTAAAGAACTGATTCCTTACCTGAATAATTCAGATGAATATATCAGAAGACTTTCTATTTTAAGAATAAATGACATAAGATTAAAGGACTCGGTAGTCGCACTAAAAGAACTACTTGACGACCCTCTTGAAACCATTGCCAATAAGGAACTGGCCGCATGGACAATTAAAGTAATAATTAATCATTGGAATACAGACCTTTTTATCACCAACAAGTACTTGAACAATTATTCCGGCAAGGAAAGATATGAAGATATATGCAAAGTAAATATAAAAGATACTTTGCCCTCCTTGAGGTTTGATTTTACTTCATCAATGTTAAACTCCGAACTAAATATCGAAAATAATGACATCCGAAGCAGTAAAGATATTGATTTTGACCTGCCCTTTTCAGTTAAGGAATGGTTCCTGCAGTACTCCCAGGATATCCTGTCTGATCTTAAAGCACTGCTTGTCAAACTTCCTTTTCTTATGTTTAAAGGGCTGAAGTACGTTGTTGTTTTTATCTTTGGGGGACTTTTTTATATTTTTAAACGGATATTCGGATTAATAGCTAAAATCAAACAAACCTCAAAGGAAAAGCACAAAAACACTCCTTCTGAAAGTATAGAGACTTGTAATTCAAGTAATTCACCTGTTCAGAATTATAAAGTCCGAAATCCAGAGCCTGATCGTTCCGCTACGCTTAACTACTCAACCATGCGTCCTGGAACAGGAGAATTTCAATCCCTTAGAGATTCATTCAACAGGAGCTCCTATGAAAATTTCTATGAAGAAAAAATCAGTGCAAGGGATCGTGTCAGGAACACCTTCTTATCTGCTGCTTATATTTTATGCACACCTATAAGGTTTGTTATTCAACACAAAAAATTCGCATTCATAGGCCTTTTTGTTATTTATTGCTTTTTATGCTTTTTCCCTTATGGTAAAGCCCTTACTTACAAATACACCGGACTAGACCTTATGGACGAACAGGTTAAGGCATTCTACACTGTTAAAGGAGTTGTAGCTTATGTATGGGATGAAATAACAGAAATACTAAACGTCAGCACATCTCCCCAGACTGCCGCTGCCCAAACAGATGTTGAAACCATTATAGAACCTGATGAAATTACAGATGCTAAATACGTAATTACTGCAAAAACCGGCCTTAATCTCAGGGAAAAGCCTGACACTTCTTCAAAAAAGCTGCTTCAACTCCCCTTTGAATCAATCGTTACAAAAGAAGCAGAAGACGGAATCTGGTATAAAATAACAACTGATGACGGTATATCCGGGTGGGTGTCATCTAAATACTTAAAAGAGTTTAGAGGTGATTAGCATGAAAGACAACAATATACAGAAAAGATCAACTTTTGTTCTTTCACTACTTAATGAATTGAGCAGTGTTTACAAAGAGTTGAAAGCCCTTTCTTCTGGAATCGAAAGTAACTCCGACAATTTCTATGAAAAAATATTTAACTCATCAAGGATTGAAATTCAAGGCGATATAGACAGTTATAAGACCAATTTGCAGAGAATGAAAGAAATAAATATGGAAATAACAGCAAAATTGAATGAATGGTACGATTTTATAAAGGACAGCAATGAAATTAAAAAAGTGTCCTTCCCTATAAAACTGTATTTTATGAAAAAGAACCTGAAAAGTTCCATAACTAAAATGAATGCGGAAATATCCAGCCTGTCCATTGAAAACAGGTTTATCCGTGAAAAAATCATTAATTGGGAACAGGAACTGAGTGTTCGAGCATTGCGTGAAATACGGGAAGGTGAAGAATTCCACAACTATGAAGAGCTCATACGAAAAAAAGATACTATCATTTCGGAACTGAAATACCTGTTGGCCACTATCCCTGAACTTGCTCCCGTCGATTTTGATCTGGACAATATTGATAAAATGATAGATAAATTATTAAAGATAGCTGCCGCTTAAAGGCGCAGCTATCTTTAAACCTTAATAAAGCAAAATCACTGCCATCATTTCTAAAGGCTCATCCCCCGTATTTTCAACAGAATGGGAAGCTCCATTCCCTGTAATAATAGAATCCCCTGCTTTCACTTCACTTACGTTTCCATTGTCATTTACCATTCCATTACCACTGATAATATAGAAGATTTCCTCCTCATTATCATGTTGATGCAGACCTATTGATGAACCTGGGGCAATTGTAATTTTAGCGCAAAGTCTTGCCTTTCCTCTAAGCTCTTCCTGCTTAAAAATATGAAGGATTTCGACAGAACCTTTTCCCCCTCTCATTTGCTCCTTTATTTCTTTAACCATTTCATTAGCACGTTTAATCATATTTACACCCCATTCCTTATATAACCAAATAATATTTTAATATATACGTAATTGAAATTCAACATATTTACCTGCCTTCCTTTTACTTGTTGATGAAATCACTTAAATAGAGTAAAATAAGTAAAGGTGTTAATTCTTTGAAACACCTGATTTTTATATTCATTAAGTAAGGGTGGGGATTATTATTTTAAATATTTCACCGGCAATTGTTAATATACTTGTATTTGACGAACTCACAAAGCTCCGGGGCCGAGATCTTCTCTTCAATCCGTTTTTTAAGGTACCCCCTATCACAATGTCCTTTGTGACCTATACTACGGTATTCAACGTGCCAAACGGCATTGTTAACTTCAAATTCAGGATAACTAATCCTTTGAATGAAACTATGCACGAGACAAATATAAACGGCATAGAAGTGAAGGAGAACTCGTTTTCAAATATACTTATTTGGAATAATGTTCATTTCACTATGCCCGGGGAACACACCATAACGTTTTATCTTGCAACCCAAACCGGCTTTGAACCTACGGGAAGCACAGTTATAATCGTTGAAAACGAACAAAAAAATAAAGCTTAGGTTTTTGATTATTTTTGTGATTTTTACAGATACTTTAAGTTGCGGTATTTAATAAAAACCTCATGGAGGTAATATGGCAGCTATTATACACGTATTTCACAAAAAAACCGACTCCTTATGCCCAATATGCAATGAGCGTATGTATATGGTTTACTGGCACAATAAAACCAAAAGCTTTATGTGTCTGAAATGCCATTTTGGATTCAACTATAATGAATAAAACACGCTCATTCTCAACGTTAAAATCCTTGATAACCCGAATGTACGCTTAAGAACACTTGTGCGAAAAATTCCTTAAATAGTCCCTCTTAAAGATTTCTTTAAGAGGGACTATTTAAGGAATTATCAAAAATCCATCAATTACATCTTCTGCCACAGTAATGATTTTTTTAGTTGAATTTAGTAGTTTTCTTTTCGATCAACTTGTCCAACCATTTTCGTAATTTTACATATCCAATGGCTTTACGTTGCGACTTTATTATCTTGCAAGCAAACTCAATTCTTTCTCCAATGACTAATGGCATCGTGAAACCCTTCCGAATAACCCCTATGTCCCGTACATACCAACTGGACATTATCAAGGCATGCCAATTTTCTTATAGATTCCTTATGTTGATCGTTATCCATATTGTAAAGCTTTAGTGGACATACTTTGCCATTAATGATTCTAAAAGCATCGCCAACAATCAAAATAGACTCATTAATCAAATACGACATCGAACCCGGTGTATGACCCGGTGTTGCTATCGCTCTGATTTTAGTCTCACCCACAGCAACTACATCGTTATCCTTTAGCAAGTGGTACGAACTCCTAATTTTTGAGTTATATATTAATCCAAACTTCCTTGCTTTTTTACGAGTTATCATTTGCTCCTCGTCAGAAGATAAGTATATTTCAGCATTTACAAACACGGATAATCCATTTGCATGATCAAAATCCGAATGGGTTAAAAACAAATGTGTAATACTCTTAGGGTCTATATCCAGATTATTCAATTCCCTGTTTATTTGGCTTTTCCCAAATCCAGAATCAAAACAAACCATATCTTCTCCGCTCTTATAGATATAAAAGTTAGCTGTTCCGGTTCTGACAACAAGTAATTTGTCTGTAATCTTTCCAGTTTCAATTGGCTTGACATGATTCATTTTCACAAATATAGCTGTAAAGATATCATAAACTTTATTCATTATAAAACTCGAAAGTATTTTATACATTTCATGCGCCACCTTTAAAATTGGTAAAGTTAAAACTTCAAGCGCAAAACTACTTCACATGATCCTCCGTATAAATTCACCTCTATAATATCTGAGCAAAAGAGGGTATCTTCATATACATTAATTATTAATCCCCTACCGTAATTGTTATCTGGGTCTTTTCCTCTGCATAGCGAATCTCTATCTGCATTATTCCATCCTCTTGTGCGTAGGTCCGAATCAGATCTGTAAGGTCGTTGGTTTTTGTTTCTTTTAAAGCCTGTTGTTCCACATCTTCTGCCGATACTATCTTGTTTAGTATAATGCTGCTCTCTTCCTCTTCGGATACAAGCTTATAACCATACTGTAACAGATAATCACGATAAGCTGTACAGTCTTCCCAGGATGCATCATATAAATATAGCCGTTCCCACTCTTGGTCTGTATATGAAATCTGCTTCAAAGAAGAATCCATCTCTTCCGGAAGTGGAACCATATGAAATACAACGTCCATTATCTCATCTATGTGTTGACTGAGTTGAAAGAACTCATTAAAAGTACCATCCTTCTTTGTTGCTGCCCCAAACTGGAATACCAACACAGCTGTATAAAGAAGAATCATTGCAACTTTGATATTTCTATAAATATTACTATCCTTCTTAATTATCTTATAATCTTCAAGCATCCATCCGAATTTGCTGTAATCCAATTTTGTTTTACAATATTGACAGTTACCCCCGTCCAGAATGTTTATATTTCCTCCACAATCAGGACATTTATATTCCCGTATTGCAAAATAGTTATTTTTTAGAATATCATCTGTTCCTGATAGTATACATTTCACCTTTTCATAACGATTTTTTACCTTCTTGCCATCATACCAAAACAATCGTAAAGTCACCACTGCCTCTATTTCATATTGACTTCCGTTTTTTCTGGCTTTCTGAAAAATCAGCCTCGTCATATTGCAGTCAACTACATTCTGATAATTCGCCACTATGCTTCCAAGATCAAATGTTGCAAATGATGATACCTTATGAGCATCATCTGCCATATGAATACTTCGAAGCTTATATTCCAGGTTCTGATAAAAATCATACGCAGAAAAGTTCGGAATTACAGCCTTTACTATTTCTTCTCCGAAAATGTTTCGTTGATAAATCAAATATAGAAAAACACCAAAAACTGAAAATAGAGCCGACATGATTATAAAGCTCTTTATCAGTGCCGGGACATATGTCATTGCGAACAATCCGGGAAGCAGTGATATAATAGCGTCTTTCCCATCATTTCCGGCTTGGAGCAGTGATGCCAGTATCATCAATGAAACTATCCCTAAAGCTACAATCAGAACTGTTACTATCGCTAATGTAAGGAGGCCTTTAAAAAAAGTACTCCTTGACTTCTTACCGGTGTTTTCCTCCAGTGAAAATCCGGATACCTTTGGTTCAAAATCCTTTACCACATATTTTGAACCACAGTAATTGCAACCATCAATAAAGTCAGATATCTTCCCAAGATGTCCACAGTTTGGACATTCAGCTTTATCTCCAATTACTTTTGATTTCAGCAAGTGCACATGAGATATTTCTTTATTTTTTTGCTTATAAATTAATTTATCACCACAATATATCTTTCGTACTGCTATTACATCTCTTCTACTGCTTTTAACAATATTACCACCATCTGCTTGAGTATCAGGAAAACCAGTATCAACCCTAGCTAGCTTTGCATCATCATAAATGCTTATATCCAATAAAAGACCTTTTTGATCCAGCCTCTTTTTTGATATCTGCGTACTCTGCCAGAAGGGTTGTGTCACACTATCGATCAGGTTCTCTTTTGTTTCTTCTCCCCTAAAAAATTTACGCCAATATCCCCAAAAATGAGTTTCTTTTTTATTTGTATTTGATGTCATCTCGTTATTAAGTGTGTCGTTCATATTGTGCACCATCTTTCTTATACCTTTATTAGTATTAATTCATATAAATCAAATATTTTACTGTGTCCTATAGATCTACTCTCCCGAGATATATTTTATTTATAGATGCAATATGCTACTAATACCTTTTAAATAAATTGACATTGTATCATAATTACTAATCAACTCTAAAATATCCAGATTTTACGGGCTTTCTAAAAATTTTGTAACGATTAACCCAAATAATAATCAGGATCAACACCAAGCAAATGATAGCAAGCACTCTAAGCCAAACAGCTTTAGAAACATGATCAAAATTAAAGCACCTTACATTAATCCACATCTGGTTCAACTGTGCATTGACATCATCCGGAAGATATCCCATTACAGCACTCCGATCAATAACTTCCTTTGGCGGATATTGGGCAAATAGAAGCCGTTTTGCCTGATCCTCAGAAGTTGCAAACATATATTTTTCATCCCCATTATCACCACTAAAAAAATAGCCTAATGGATATTCTACCATATCTTCTTCGCTTTCCGCTCCAAATTTCCAGTTGACGTATTCATAAATCAAAGAATTATCTCCCCCTGAAATACTAGAGGTATAACCAATGTAATACATATTTCTGATTGCGTTATCAGGTCTGGATATAAAATTAATAAAGGCTTCTGCAGCTTTTTGCCTCTCGATATCGCCGTTTATTCCGGACTTAAGCATTACCCAACCATCAAGCCAAAGATTGGTACATTCTTTAGGAACAGAATAATTTAATTGATAGTCTTCCTCTTCTGCCTGTTCCATTGTGTATACTGCGTCTCCGGACCACTGCAAATTGGCAACAATTTTACCTGTAACCATATCCGCTTTACCACTATCAATTTCAAAAGAATATACATTCTTCCTGATTTTCTGCAACAAATCCTCTGCATTTGCAATAGTTTGCGGACTGGTATCATTCAAAAGCTTCGCCAAATTTTCTGAGTAATCCTCTTTGTTTATAAATTCCTTGCTAAGCAGCAAATCCTTATGCAAAATAGCCAACGCAGGAAAATAGGATTCTCTGACACTATCCTTTATAGTAACCCTTTTCTTATATTTGGGTTCAGCAAGAATCGACCAGCTTGAGGCATCTTCCTCACTAACCACCTCCGGATTATACACGATTCCTATAGTGCCCCACATGTAGCCTGCTGCATATGCGCTCCACGGTTTTCCATCAATCTTGTTGTTACTAAAAACACTTTTAATATAAGGCGATACTCCGTTTATATAATAATTATACTCATTGGATGTATCAAAAAAGCTTTCCGACAGCGGCTGAAGCCTATTCTCCTTCAACAGCTTCGAAAACATATATTCAGACGGACATACAAGATCGTATGTATCTCCTAGTATAATTTTGCTGTACAAATCCTCATTGGTCCCAAAAGTTGAGTATTCGACTTCCACATGTTTGCCATAAGTATCATAATACCAATCCTGAAAGTCCGAAATCAAGCCATTTTCACTTGTAATTGTCTCGCTGTCAAGCTCTATAGCTTCATCATCACCCCAATCGCCTTGATCGATATACTCTTCCCAATTACCGATTTTCAAAACTATTGTATCCTCACTTGCCGCATTCACTTCCGACACTCCAGTCATCCCGGATAATAATATTAATAAAAGAAGCAATCCCGATAAAAGCAAAGAACATTTTCCGCTTCGTTTAGATTTGATTTCTGCCATTCTTCTCACCAGCCTTTCTATTGGTAGTAATGTTACTAACAAGTACTGCAAAAAGAATGATTGCAAAAATCAACGTCGATAAAGCCCAAAGTGCGGTTTTCAACTCTGTATTTGAGCCTCTTGTCGCATTGACCACGTAGGTACTGATAGTATTAAAGGTCGCAGGTTTTGTATATGTTGTAATAAAATAATCGTCTAAAGAAAGTGTTACCGCCAATAAAAAGCCGGAAACAATACCTGGGATAATCTGTGGAATTGTAATTTTTATTAATGCCTGTCTCGCATTAGCACCTAAATCAAGGGCTGCTTCATAAAGATTATAATCCATTTGTTTGAGTTTTGGTATAACTGAAAGGTAGACAAAAGGAGTTGCCATTACAACATGACCTGTGATTAATGGTATAAAGGAGTCCTTATTCAAACCAAACACAACAATCAGCAATACGCAGATAGAAAATCCGGTTACAACATCCGCATTAACAACCGGAATCTGATTGGACGCGCTTACAAATCCTCTCATTCCCTTTTTTGAATAAAAAGCACCAATGGCACCTAGTGTTCCCAATATTGTAGAGATAATTGCGCATTGCAAAGCCAAAGTCAAGGTTCCAATAATCATCTCCATTAGTTCCGGTGTAGTAAAGAGCGTTATATAGTTTTGAAAGGAAAAATTACCCGAGGCTCCAATAGTCGGAGTATCCAAAAAGCTATAACCTGTTAGAATCAGAATCGGAGAATACATAAAAAGCAATACAATTCCAATCCATGATGAACTTAATATTTTCTTAATCATAGAATTGCCTCCCTTTCCGGTTCCTTTTCAGTAAATCCTTTTGTTGCCCAGGTTATTATAAGTATGATCATCAACAGCACAATCGATATCATAGAACCACTGTGCCAGTCATAAGCATTGAAATAGCTTCCAATCAAACTACCCATTATAAAGGTATTGTTATAAAGCATGTCAAGTATTACATAATTGGTCATTGCCGGCAAAAACACCATCGTAACACCACTTATAATCCCAGGCAATGAAAGTGGCAATGTAACTCTGATAAACGTTTCCAATTTACCTGCACCAAGATCATATGCCGCTTCTAAAAGTTGGTTGTCAAGTTTCATAAGTGTAGTATATAAAGGTAAAATCATAAACGGCAAATAATCATAGGTCATACCTATTATGGTATTTAAAAACGGATGGTACGCAAGATTCCCTTCAAGCATAGAGAGAACTTCCTTTAATGCCAAGATTCTCAAGGTAAAGTTGATCCACATCGGAACTATAAATATAGCCAACAAGATCGCTTTTTTCTTGATTTTACTCCGGGCAAGTATGTAAGAAACCGGATAAGCTATCAATAAACACACACAGGTGGTTGTAACCGAAATCAGGATACTATAAAACAGAGTCCCTATCGTATTACCGCTGGTAAAGAAACCTGTCAAATTTGATATTGAAAATCTGCCCTCTCCGTTTGTAAAGGCATAATAAAATATAACAACAAGCGGTGCAATAACAAAACATGTCAGAAATACTGCATAAGGGATACACAACTGCTTACGCGAAAAATGATATCTCATATTCTATGCCTCCGTTGCATTAAGTGACAAATCAATGCTTTCTTTCGGAATAATTACACTGACATAGTCATTTTCATTCCACAAGCTCTGGTCATGAAGATGAATATCTTCTCCACTTTTTGAACGCACAATATAATGATAATGATCTCCCTTGTATATAAGTGAAACTATATGACCTTTCGTTCCACCTGCGTCAATATCATCACTCATTGACGGAGAGGCAACCGGCACTTTTACCGTTACAGAACTTCCTATAACATTAATCCTGTTTCCATCCTTATCACATAAATTATTATTGTTGATTGTTGATCCAGGGTATAATTTCGTAATATTGCAATCGAATTCTCCATCCGCAAAAGCCACTTTATCAATCGCAGTTATAATACCTTCATAAATGTTAATATTGGTTTCTGCACGAATAACATGAATTCCGTCAGGTTCAATCCTAAGACCAAGTAATTCTCCTACTTCTGCGTTTTTAGTACTTTTTAGCAAAATTTCATTATCTCCAGACTGAACGGTAATATCATAATGCATTCCCTTAAAATTAACAGTTTGCACATTTCCTTTTATTTGTCCGTTTTCAGGAGTTGTCATTTCTACGTCTTCAGGTCTTATTACGACATCCACATCCGAGCCGACACGAAAATCATCAAGACATATGAATTCAGATCCACAAAAACGAACCTTCTTATTACCACACATTTTGCCGTTAAAGATATTACTTTCCCCAATAAAGTCAGCAACAAATACTGTATTCGGTTCATTATAAATCTCTTCCGGTGTTCCTATCTGCTGAATCATACCATCGGACATTACAACAACCTTGTCAGACATAGTAAGAGCTTCTTCCTGATCATGTGTTACATAGATAAAAGTAATGCCGAATTTCTCGTGCATGGATTTCAGTTCCAACTGCATTTCCTTACGCATCTTTGAGTCCAAAGCACCAAGCGGTTCATCCAGCAGTAAAATTTCCGGTTCATTTACAATCGCTCTTGCAATGGCAATCCTCTGCTGCTGCCCACCGGAAAGAGTAGAAATATTTCGCTTTTCAAAACCTTCCAAATCAACAATTTCTAGTACACGCTTCACTTTTTCTCTGATTTGTTCACGAGATAATTTTTCTTTCCGAATAAGGGTTTCACCCTCATTGTTTTTATAAGTTACATCTACGTTTTTCATTTTCAGACCAAATGCAATGTTATCGAAAATATTCAGATGAGGAAACAAGGCATATCTTTGAAATACCGTATTGATAGGCCTTTTGTTAGGCGGAAGGACACTGATATCCTTACCATTTAAAAGAATTTGACCCTCTGAAGGAAGCTCAAATCCAGCTATCATTCGTAACGTTGTTGTCTTGCCACACCCCGATGGGCCTAAAAATGTAACAAACTCTCCCTTTTTTACCTTAAGGTTAAAATCTTTGACAGCAACAAAATCGTCATAGCATTTTTTTATACCTTTTAGTTCAATAATGTTTTCCGAAATAGTATTATTCATAACAATCCTTTCCAAAACACAATTGTCTCTCTCATTATTAAAAAGCAACAAAGTCAAGTCAATCAAATGCCTTGTCTTTATTGCCATGATTTTTATCCCAATTTATTGCTTTATAAAAGTAACAAGTATGATTTTAACACATAAAGTTAAATAGCGTCAATGCCGGAATTAACATTTTTGCCAATAAAACAGCTGTTTACCAATATCTCAATCTTGCTGTTTAATTCAAGGGGGTATATCCTGTTTTTTCTACAATATATTGTCCTTGTGGAGATAAAATCCACTCTATCAAACGTTCAACATTCGGACTTCTTTTTTTCCCTACAGTTACTGCATAAAAATCTGCAGATAACGGGTATTTCTTACTTTTGATGGTATCCCTGTCAGGATAAACACCATCTACTTTTAACAATTTGATTTTATCATCCTTAACCATTTGAGTTGCAAAAAACAAGAAGGAATATCCTATTGCGTTTTTATAATTGCGATAACTGGCTGTTTGCTCTATAATTCCCCCCATACCTTCAACAACATCCTCTTTTGGCGGCGTCATAAGGTTCTTTCCATCCATTAATTTTTGCAGCATGGTCTGGCTTCCGCTGTTGTCAGGTCTCTGAAATGCCCGAATAGACTCATTATTTCCGCCAATTTCTTTCCAGTTTGTAATTTTGCCGGAATAAATACTTTGAATCTGCTCTGTCGTTATCTCTGAAACCGGATTTTTAGTATTAACAAAGAAAACAAATGCCTCCTTGCCAATAGGGGTAAGCTGTAAATCAAGATTCGCTGCTTTTGCTACTTCCATTTGCTCTTTTGATGGTTGTGCTACAAAGATTACATCAACTCTACCACTGAATAAATTGTCATAAGCCTCTGTGGTAGTATTGCATTGTACTTCACTGTCATCTATTTTATATACTTTTTCCGGATATGTAGCTTGGGCAAAAGCTGAGTATAAAGGATATAGAGCTGTTGCGCCATCCATTATCGGAATATCCGATTCAATTTTCAAAGTAGATTTTTCATCAAGCCTAACAGCTAATGTGTTCTCTCCAAAGGGTCTGTATGCTCCTAAATTAACACCTTGTTCATTCACAACCGGTATACTTTTATGATAATTCATGGTAACTTCATACGATACAACAGTAACTGTACAAATCAACAAAAATATACCAAATGCAATTAGAAGTTTCTTAAGCTTCGGGGCTATGCTTGCACCAACCATTACAAATACAATTAACGCCAGTGTTACAATTTGGACAAAGGGTGAATAAAACTTGGCTCCAACTCCAAGAGATGCTGCAATCAGAGCTATAAACCCAATAAATAACAAACCTCCAATTAAAACCACAGCTATAAACAGTCTCATTCCAACATTCTTCATTTTCGGTTCTCCTTTATACTGTTATTTTACAGCTCCTTGATCTTCGAGAATTACAGATTCATTTGAGGCCTTCTCATCCGGCATAGCACAGGATGTCATTACTAAAAGATAAAGCATAGTTGATTTTCTTAATAAAAAAGTTTACCTTAATAGAACTTTTGCTTACTCGGTATAAAATACGATTTACAAAGATATAATCTATTATACCAGTATTTACCTCGTTTGATAATACATATTTCCAAAAGACTTTTTCCTGATGTAATCCTGCCATGATACCAGAATAAAGTTCAAGATGAAAAGCTATGATAAGGTATGACTAAAATATAAATTCATACTTTGGATAACCAAAAAACTTGATTTGATAATGTTTTCAAAATATGAGAATAGGATGTTATTTTTTCGTTATCCCTAAGTAACATAATTAAATTTGGAATTAAGCAAACCTCCAAATAAAATATGGTTTGACTTCAAAGTAACGCAGCGTTACATTAATGTCAAACCATATCAGGTACGATATTTTCCACTAGCAAACTAAACCATCAATAGGATTTTGACTTTTTGGTTAGTCTCTATTTACCGGAGAAAAAACAATTTCAATTTCTCCTTTTTCATAAATCCCGCCCTCTTTATCTTCCTTAATATTCAGGTTTGGTAACACTTTCACTCTGGAGTAAAGCGCCATCTTTCCTTTCTCACCTTTATCAATCATAAATCCCTTTCTATTTGAAAGCCTTTTCTTTAAATCATCTACATCAATAACTTCGGTTATATCTTTATGAGCTCCCATTTTCTGTTCAAGTTCAATTAAAAACGGTAGCTTTACTCTTAAATTTTCTATACACATCACAGCCGAACTTTTACCCAACTCTGTGCCACTTTTAGCAGCAACTTCAGATATATAATCAACAGCACTTTGAATTTCGTTATGTATTGCCAGAATCATCTCTGTAAGATGAGAATCATTGCCAGCCATAAATTTATTCTCCCCCTTGCTATAAAACAATAGTTTTAAAGTTTATTTCAACCTCACTTGTTATATCGGTTTTAATGGTCAAATACTCTGGTCCTCTGACATTAACAGGTCTTACAACCAGCTTCCCGCCTATAAAGTCATTTTTTGACCCCAATAATTTAGAACTGCTCTTTGAGGTCTCCTTTTGTTCTTCAATCCTCATAGTAAGTTTGGCAGAAACCTTTCCATTATCAACCAAGACTCTTGGTATTCCTCTAGAAACAAGATACCTAAGTCCTTCCTGCTTTAACGAGGCAAGCCTCCTTAAGACGGCTCTACTTATATTTTTATATCCTTTTTCCGTTATCTCATAGCCATTTATATTCTCGATATAATCCCCTTTTATCATATCATACCCACATATTTCTCTAACACGGGGCATCTCTGAATTATTTTCACCAGCAGGTACATAAGGCATACCAATCTCAACCGAACTCTTTCCATCTATAATGCCAGGATCAGTAAAAAGCCTGGCCAATTCTGATTTAACTTCATCATCTGAAATATATGCTTTAGAAAACTCTTCAAGCGACATTGCTACCGCAATGTTCAACTCCTGAATCTTCTCTTCCTGCTGGATTTGGCTGGTTATAACGGCATTGAGAGTTTCAGTGATCAGAAGAGTAGTGAAATCTGAAAATCCTACTTCTTCCAGACGTGTATTACCCATAATAAAGTTCCACCTCCCTATGCTATTTTTGTTAAAAAGTTTGCCTTAAAGGCAAACTTTTTAACAAAATCAAACTTTTTTATTTAATTTAATATACTGTAAAACCGTATTATGCGTTAAGCGGTAGATAATCAGTTTTAAAATCTATCTGAACACGGCCATAAATCTGTACTTGACTTCCTGAAATATCTCTGTTGGACTCATTTGTAGTAGATATATTGATACTACTATAAGAAGTTGAAGCTGATGCTTTAACCCATGGACTAAGAAATGATCCGGTTTTAGCTTTTGCCCTGAAATTAAAATCACTTCTGTTATAATTTGAGGTATTCTTATTATAAAAGGTAGATCCATATGTATTGAAGGTAAGTCTTGTTTCAATAACCCCATGCTCTACTACAAGACGAAGTATTCCTAATTTAACCATCTCTTTTAATAATGAATACTTATCCGCTGCTATACGTTTAGCAACAACATCTAAAATTACATCATATTTATTTCTAATTACATCACCATCACTAACCACATTTCCCTGTACTTCGTTTCCATTTTCGTCCGTTATTGCGACAGCATTGTTCAAAGCATCTGCCTGCGAAGCATCAAGAGTTGCAGTGCTGTCATTTGCCACAATTGTCCCTGTGTCACTCTCTTTGTCAGGTAAAACCTTAGCCAGAAACTGCAGTATAAGGTCTCCACCTATATCATCCTTGGTGTCATTAATAAAAGTACTTAGCGACTTGGAAACCTGATTCAGAAGGTCAATGTAGGCTTCAGTCTGTCTGATATTGGCTGACACAATAGCATCAAATGTATCACTGACCAGCTTTGTGGTAAACTCCGGATACCCAATCTCTCCCAACCTGGTAGCCTCTGTTACAGCAGCTTGCGTTCCATTTGCCATAATAAACTCCTCCTTTTTAAATTATTTCCAAAGACTTTTACAACTCTTCCAAAATTGACATATACTACATATTTCCAATACAATTATATACCTTTATCATTTTTATTACAAACATTTTCTTCATGATTTTACAATAAATTAATACGAAACTTAACTAAAACATATTAATTCATGTACTTACCTCCCCGGAAGTAATTTGCAGGGTCTCCATCGTGATAAATCAACAATTCTTTTGCCCTTTTCACCAAGTTTTTCTGCTTTTATTAATCCGTTCCCATTGTGAAGGGACAGTAGATACCCATTCATAGTACGAAGTGATACCAGTACCTTAAAAAACATATTTAGCAATTTCACCTGTGATAAAAACTTAGAAAGAAGCGGAAACACTTTCGCGTCCCCACTTCTTTCTATAATTTTCTGTCCTATTATAAGGTATTCCGATTTTAATTTAAACCTGGTCAACTCCAGCTACTACCAAAGATTGATACATCCTTTCTGATTATCTGCCTTTTCATCCAAGAAAGCTGTAATCCATGAAAGTGGAGAATTCCAATTTATAGCCACCTCATTTGTTGAATATGATTGTATATGATCAACATAGCACCTTTGGCCAGGTTTTCCAGTTAACCCCGCTGCCTGAGCCCAGCCATCCTGGACGAACTGATTAGCACCTCCTGATAGAACGCCATCAGGCGGAGTTGGAAGATCTTCAAACATCGAATTTGCAAAGAACCTGTGACTAGGATTTTGCATTGCTTTTTCTCCATAACCGCTAATATAACTTTGAGCTAAAGCATTTTTTCCTAGAATATAATCCATAGATTCAATAACACCATCTAAAAACTTCTTATCTTGTGTAAAATCATAGGCATACGCCATTAACATGGCATTATTCAAAACATCCGAGTTTGAACCCCAACGGTATTCAGTCAAAGGAACAAGAGAGCCGGTGTCATTCAAAATATTCAGCCATTTATCTGCAAAATCAATAATATTGCTTTTTACAGTTTTCAAATCTTTCTTTGGAAGTTTATTTGGCACTATTGAAAGGGATAGCGTACCAAGGCCTGCTACATCACTCCATTGGTAACTATATGTAGTTTGACCCGGTTCTAGATCGAACAGCTTTAAATAGAATACACTTTTCTTCATAAAATCCAGATATTCACTCTTACCTGTTGTTATAAACAATTCACAAGCTGCAAAGTAAAATTCATCTGTATTACTTCCATCCCCATAGGGATAATAAATGTATTCCTTTGGATTTTCAATTGCAGCCTTCCATGCTTTTTCAGCAGCTGCCAGACACTTTTCTGAATATTTCTTGTCATAATTCTTCCAAAGTCTCGCACTCTGTGCAGTAACAGCCGCCACATCCAAAGTTGCTGCTGTACTCGGAGCAACAAATACTCTCTTTATCACATCTTCATGAGGTGGAGTTCCCAAACAGCTCCAATCCTCATCCCATACTTCATGAACGACCATTCCTGCTTTAGGATTGCCATCCTTCACCTGCATTTTCATAAGCATTTCTACTTCCCATCTTGTCTCATCCAAAATATCAGGTATTTTGTTATTATTTTCAGGTATATTCATTTTACCGTCTGACAGAGCCTTACTATCACTGCCCTTTATGTATTTCGTTCTTTCGTATTCATTTTGCAAAGTCCATACGGAAATTCCTGCATTGACTGCATTTTTTCCGTGATCACCAGCATCATACCAGCCTCCCTCTGAGTAAATTGCATAGCTTACGCTGTTATCGGCAGATACTGCCACCTCGTTAACATGGCCTGCCGGCCTTGTTAAATCTTCTCTTCCTGCATAAGGCATTGTAATATCTATACCGCTCCTTGCATGATAAAAGTAAGATAATGCATCATATTTTAACTTATCGTAAATTTGGTTATTGATGTCAAATGGAAAACTTTCTGTAGCTCCATCAACACACAGCGTATAGTTTTTTCCTTTCTTCGTGTAACTTGAAAAATCTATTCTATGTATATTATCTCCAGATGCTTCATCAAACCCATAAACTTCTGTCTTCCCGCTTTTAACAACCTTTCCTTTTGAGTCCTTTAAGTACCACTTCACCGGAGTACTAGAATTGCAAACTACTATAGCCTTTTTAGGTCCATTCTCAAAATAGCCTAACTGGTTCACTTTTACATCTGGAATTTCTACAACTTCCGGTTCAGGAGTTACAACTTTCTGATATTGATCATCCCACAATGAAAAATCATCAAATGCAATCTTGTATGGGGCATTAGCTGCGTACTCTCCGCCCAGCCATATCTTAAATGAAGTCTTTCTGTCCGATTCATATGTCATAGTAAAAGAGCCTTCAAACGAAAGTTGTTCATTGGCCTTGAGTTCAATTACCGGACTATCGATCCAATAATTTGTATACGGAAGTTCACCTTTCGTAAGCCTCGGATTTATCTTACAATCTTGGGTCGCCCTCACTTTAAACTTTACCGTGTACGTATGCCCCTTTACAATATTTACAGGTCTTTGAAAAAGAATTAGGCTGGACGGTTCGTACCCCCCATCCTTAATATCCAAAACCAACTCACCGTTCTCAACGCCTATGCCAGTTGTACCAACAGGATTTTCTTCAATAAACCAGGGTAAACATTCGCCATTTGAGAAGCTGTTATTATCCAACATCTCATCTGCATAAACTGTAAGAGAACCCAAGGAATGTGGAATAAAACTAACTCCTAACATTGCTGCCCCAACTAACACTGATACAATTTGTTTCTTAAATAACATACTTTTCACCCCTACTTTCTAAAGTTTGTTCAGTTTTTCAAATAGAATTACATTAATGAATTACTGTCTAATACTTGGATGGTCACGAATTCTACACAAAAATTGCGTATAAATTGCCCAATCCTGTAGTGCTGCACAAAAATTGTTAAGAATTTAACATTTCTTACACCTACTATGCTGTTTAGTAATATGGCAAGTTACTTCAAAGATTTTAAGAAGATTTTAGAAGATTTAAAAGAATTAAGAAGATTTAAAAGAACTAAAAGAATTAAGAAGATTTAAGAAAAGAATACTTTTAATATCAGAAAATCCTTTATCCCACTCCCCCTTCATAGCTTTTTAACAATAGGCATCACATATTTACCTTTTAAACCTGAAATAAGCTTTATACATGAGACACCTAATAATTTGTTGTTTTGCAATTTCTGTAACCCGTATATTTGTTTACATTATACAGAAAATAAAATCACATTAACAGATGCACTTTGTAAGAATCTGATATGCACTTTGTAAGAAACTGATATGCACTTTGTCACATATTTGCTTGATATTTAATGCTATTGAAAATCCTAATGATATGGGTACTGAAAGCAATATTTTCAGCAACAAAGCAAACCAGATTACCCTCATTACCCAAATAGAGAGGATCAAGCCCAAGAATGCCACAAAAGCGTTGAACTTCAAGGTTCACAGGTATATTTACTTTCGGCAAATCCATAGTAGTATCAGAGCCATCAACAATTTCGTTCAACTTTTGTGAAAAAGCAGGTAATGACGAAAATTCACAGTGTGCTGCTCCTGAAAATCCGCTCATATTTGAAATCTGAACTTATAGTCAAGCCTAATGGCTGGATTAACTGTTCTTGTAAGTTCTGATATAATGTCCTTCCTGAACTGCAGCGAAGGTAGCTATTACGCAAACAAGAATAGCAGCATAATTTATGTCAATAAAACTGATGGTCAACGGAAGTATAAACAGAAGCAGGCCAGTCACCTTATTTGTAATAGTGTGCAGCAGAACAAGTTGATGCTGACACGCATACCCTGATACGATATTGATAACCTTTACCAAGGCTACTACCGCAATCCATATCCACAACCACAGTTTAATTCCCATGACAGGCAGGATCCTTATAAGGCATACTGAAAAAAATACAATATCGGCAATGCTGTCCAATTTTGCTCCGAACGCACTTTCTGTATGAGTCTTTCTTGCAATGAAGCCATCGATCATATCGGTAATACCACAAAAAATGTAGATGACATTAAACGTCATGGTAAATGGCTTAAAACATAAAAGTATAATAGCGAGGATAATTCTGCTTATTGTTATGGTATTGGCTACATATTTCATTGCCACTTACCTCTTGGCAAACAAGTAATATGTTCTGTCCTGACATCTCCCATCAACGGCCAAGGAATATCCCTATTTGTGTGATGATATACAAATCCGCACTTTTCCTGTACACGTTTTGATTTGTTATTGCCTTCAAAATATCCGCACCACAACTTTTCAAGATGTAAAGTTTCAAAGGCATAACGGATTATCTCCCTTACCGCCTCCGGAATGAGGCCCTGTCCCCAGAACGGCACTCCTATCCAATATCCTATCTCGCCCTCTGTATCAGGAATATCAATATTGCTGGCTTTCCCAATCATCAAACCGATACTACCAACGGCATGACCTTCGCTCTTAAGTACTACAGCATATGTTTCAGGTGCCGATAGTACTTTTTTTATTATTTCGAGACTATTTTCAACGCTGGTATGCACTGGCCATCCGGCGATAGGACCAACCTGTGGATCACTTGCATATCTATATAAGTCCTCTTTATCCGATTCTTCCCAAGGACGCAGTATTAATCTTTCTGTCTCTAATATCATAAAATCCCTCCCAATACCGATGGCATCTGCACTTTTAATAGTAAGTCAATCAAAATAAAAATTCATCTTTATCAATGGTATTTATTTTGTCAAAATATCAACAGTTGTGGTTAAAAGTCTTTAAAACAAATGTTAAATTTATATCACTTTTACATATATAAATTTAACATAGAGGCTTACAAATGTTAAGCAATATTTAATTGACCAAAAATAAAATTATTCTTCTTTTTAAGAAAAAAAGAACATCCAAATAGATGTTCAATCCTCAATATGATGTTTTCTTTGTAAAGAATTATTGACCGGAATTCGTAAATGACTACTTGACATTCACACCACAATGATATCCAAATATCAAACGCGTGGACATATGTTAATCTATTACATTATATGATAATATAAAACCCTCACATAAAAAGTGAGGGTTGCCGATAAGTCGCCAGACTCATCATACCTGTTACACTAAAGAATATTCACCCCCTAGAAATCAAGAGGCCCGATTCAATCTTATTTCCAGGCATATCTCACCGATTGTCGTGCTAATGCAGTAGCTTGTATTTATTTCATATTCCTTATCATCATCAAGCTTGCATTGCTCCGGAGGTAATATATCACAGTTCATGTCGTTCTCTGAAAGTTCAGATAGTACATTACCGCTTATGATATTTGCAATCTCTGATACTGCAGAAGTTACGAAAGCATCCACCGCATCAAACTGCATCCCGCTCATAACATTTACTATGTTGAGCGATGTGGAGATCGGGTATCGGTAAATCACCTTTCCTTGAAGGTCACCGGTAACGCTGATGGCGATGTCAACCTCATCGTCACACTTGAAATCTCCAGCCGGATGATCGGAAATTTCTGAAATGTTAAGCATCAATTTAAATACATTTTGTGTTGCATCGGCAAATGCTTTATAAAGTTTATCCTTCATTTCCGCTCATCCCCTTCTTTGTGGCATAATCCGCTATGCGTTGATCTTCTGCGGCTACATGGTTAATCAGCCATGCCAGCAACCTACCACCAAACTGTTGTATTAATTGCTCGTCATTATTGGATTGCTCGTATTGCTTGGAAAAATCCAGCACATAATCGACCATACCGGTATGTATCTGTTTATGAGCTTCATATCTGGAATAACCAATGCTTCGCTGGTATTCCTCCTCATCACGGAAATGCTCCACAACGTATCCTTTCATAAACTCCAATGTTTCATTGACCTTCTGGACTTTCTCATCCCAGCAAACTTCAGACCTCAATACCTGCAAAAACGATTCGACACGCCGAAATAACTCCTTATGCTGCGCATCAATCAGAGGAACGCCAAGTTCATAATTGTCTTTCCATAGCATAATACTAACACTCCTTTCGAATACCTATTTTGATGATTTTACAACAATGGATTTCGGTAAATTGTGAATTGGCCAAATCAAAATTCTCACGAAAATTTCATCGATAAAATTATAAAATTGGCTTGTAAAGTTTATCGGCAAATAAACGTATTTATTAAATAATTAAATTAAATTAATACGTGAATTATGGATAACGAAAATCAACTTCCTATTCTCATAAATACTTGAAGAATATTAGCAGTTTTTTCCGTGCAGTCGACTATTTCTTGCCAACCCCATCATAAGCATTATTTTCAACATATGCCATCATCGTATTATTTCTCCATCCATGTGCCAAAACCAACATCAAGATAGCAACATAACCAACTAAAGCGTTTCTCATAACTAATCCGGCAATAAAAACACCGATAATACATACGCCAATAAATATCATTATATCGATATGTTCTTTCAACCATTTCTTTTTATAAAAATCTATTTTGTCTTTTAGTGAAAAACAACTTGCCTTGATGGTATGCTGAAGATTTTCCTCCGCAACTTGCTTGTATTCTTCTTCTGTAAGACGCTTGCCACTTAACAACTCGTTGATGCTCACACCAAACAGTTCACTCATGATGATAAGCACATCTGCAGGTGGTAAATAAATTCCGGTTTCCCACCTAGACACAGTCTTATTTGTTACTCCTACCTTTTCTCCAAACTGTTCCTGAGTAAGCCCTTTCTCTTTCCTAAGTTCTGCTATGAATTTTCCTATTTCAATTAAATCCATTTGTGTCACCTCCGAGAAAAACATAGCATTTCTATATCTTTTAGTCTTTACCATAAACAGCGAATCGTTGGACATTCCTTATTTTACGCCGTTTAACCCAAGAAATAAGAGTTTTACTCTTCTTTCACATACTCAAAAAGATCTCCTGGCTGACAATCAAGAGCCTTACAAATTGCATCCATAGTTTCAAATCGTACACCCTTCATTTTACCAGTTTTAAGATTGGACAAGTTAACATTTGTCATATCACACCTTTCAGCCAGTTCATTGAGAGACATCTTGCGATCTGCCATCATTCTGTCTAGTCTCACTATTATTGCCATGCTAACTCCTCCTACGCTATCGAATCCACATCATCTTGAAGTGCTCTTCCATACACAAATATTTCCGTACTAATTCCAATAACAACACCTATCAATGATATAAATATATTTTTTACGCATAATACCGACCCAATATCTAACTTTATGTAAACGGCACTATTTTTAGTAACAACATGGTAAACTTCATCCAAGATTGGTGTAAATGAATCAGGAACTATAGCTGCAAATATTGTGACAATTGCAATAGCGCGAATCAAATTTATTATCTTCTTTGAAAAAGGTTTTCCGTTCTTATGAAGATCAAAAAGAACGAGTCCCATTAGTAACATAATTACAAATGCAAAAATTCCATACATACTGTTTATCAGATGTTCTGGATTATTGCCTTCTGTTACTATATAAGCCTTAAGCTCCGATATGGTCATAAAGAAAGCAATAACCACTGCAAAAAAGCAGCATAATGAATCACCTTTTGTTCTCTTCTTCAATGTTTCAATGTTCTTGTTCATGCCATACTCTCTTTTTAAAGTATTAGTTTAATTATTTCAATTTTGCTAGCAATATTAATATAGCACATAATTTTAAGCATTTCAATACTTTTTTAAAGTTTTACTTTAAATTTTATAATTCTATATTTAAACTTATATTACAATTAAGGAGTGCCTGGTTAATTGTAACGCGAACTTCCCGTTTGTAGATTGAGAATCCCGTTTTGAAAACGAAAATACCGCTTTGTAAGCAACAATCCCGTTTAGAAGTATGAATTTTGAACGGAATTGGCAATAATGACGTTGATTAGACATAAAAAAGCGTACAAAAACCGGAGGTAGATTTACGGTCGACTTTTTTGCAATCGGAAAATCCACCCCTGAAGTTGCTATAAACTATAAAGGTTGCTGGCGGCATACATTTTTTATATGCTACTTTTTGAGAAGTTTTGGCTTCAGTATGATGTCCTCAGCGGCAACTGGGGAACATCCAAGCTGATGTAGTAAATCTTCTCCATAGTAAAAGCTAAACGTCTGGTATGGGCTTCGGTTGTTTAGCTTTTTTCTTTTGTAGGAGTTTACATGATTCATACTTCGTAGGTTAAATATTTAGACATGCTAGTTCCTCCTTATCTGCCACCAGCATTTAAAGGATTGCCACCTTGTTGAATATTGAACCATTGGGGCTCTGCCCCATACCCCGGTGCTCATTGCCGCACGGCTAGACCTACAAAATACATAAAAAAAGGCCAAACATGAGTGGTAGTCTTCTAAACTAAGTTTGTAAAGGGAGAATCCATACTCTCTTTAACAATGAATAATTTCAAATTTTGATTTTATGTGAACCAATCAGTATGGAAATTTATTTTACAATTGAGGTTTCCTAAAAAGCAAAAAGTAACGTTTATGCCGCGAAAGCCTCTTGACAATGAGTAGAACGGCATGTTAGGCTCTCAAGCCAGGCATCAGCCATACTACGAAGCGTTTACTTCTTGTTCAGAATGGATGGTGCCGGTAGATGCCCACATCATGCCGTTAGAGGCTCGTTGTCAAGAAGACCGTGGAATAAATGCGGATTTTGCCTTCGATTTCGACAAGATATGAAGTGCAGCCCTTTCTACGCCTCTTGTTTTTTAGACACATAAATGGTCCCCGCAATTGATACAATAGCGAAAAATGCAAGGCTTGCGTATGATACAGACATAGGGAAGGAATAACTCATTTTAAATTGCTTCAGATCTATGATTCTCCATACAACATCAATAGGCAGCAATGCTGCTAACGGTGCGACCCATGAAGCAAGGAATGAGACCAGCGAATAAACTATGCTTATGCATATGGAGAGAAGAAAGCCTTTTCTGGCAATGATGGATACAAGCATAACAGGCAATATGCATATAAACATGAGAAGCCCTGACAGAAGATAAACCTTTAATCCTTCACCAAATTCGGCCATGGAAACAGAGACCCCGACAAAAACGCCTGACAGGTTTAATATATAAGTTAAAATACTCATACCGATAATGGAAACCAACATTACGATCATTTTTGCGATTGCAAGCCTGATGCGACCTACCGGAATTACGAGAAGATTCTTATATGTATTCTCAATACGCTCTCTGCAGAAGATATATGAGCCGAATACTCCGAAAATGCAGGGCCACAGTAATATGATCTGGGGCCACAGGTTCTGCGATACATATCCTATCCATGTAAATTTGCCCGGGTTTGAAAGGTTGATTCCCAAAGCCATAAGCGGCAGAATAAAGCAACTTCCTATACCGATCCATAGTATACTCGAACCTTTAAGCTTTTTAAATTCGGTTTTTATTATGTTAGCCAATTGAAACACCTCCCGTCATTTTCATGAAGTACTCTTCAAGATTGCCCTTCTTTACCGAAAGCTCAGATACTCCGACCCCGCTCATAACAAGAGCCTTATTTATATTTTCGCGTTTCGGCTCCGACTGGAAGATCCTGATCTCGTTATCGTTTATAATTTCAAAATCACTGATTCCAAGCTCTTTTTCCAGGATAGGAACAGATCGGGTCATATCTGAAACCGTTAATTTGATATAGTGGCGGTTCCTGTGGCGTATTTCATCCATTGAAAGCTCTTCAACTAAAATACCCTTATCAATGATCCCGACCTTATCGGCCATTTGTTCTATTTCACTTAAAATGTGACTTGAGATGAGTATTGTAACGCCATTTTCGGAAGATAATTTTTTTATCAACAATCGAATTTGCTGAATTCCTATCGGGTCAAGTCCATTGGTAGGCTCATCAAGAATAATGAATTCAGGCTCGTGCATCATAGCCATTGCAATACCAAGCCGCTGCTTCATTCCCAGAGAGAACTGCTTTACCTTTTTCTTTGTTTCATTCTCCAAATTTACAAGCTTCAATGCATTATCTATGGAATTCTTTGACTGTGTCCCTCTCAGATCGTAAATGATCTTCAGATTTTCTTTTGCTGTCAGGTTTTCGTAAAACGCAGGTGATTCTATCAAGGCACCTATTCTGCGGAAGCACTGTTTTGTAGGTGATTTCAATTTTTCGCCGAAAAGGATGACCTCCCCACCTGTTGGCTGTAATAGTCCGATTATCATTCTTATTGTCGTTGTTTTACCGGCGCCGTTGCGTCCTAATAGACCGTAGATCTTGCCTTTCTCCACATTCATATTTATATCATTGACTGCAAATTGGGAACCATATTGTTTGGTCAGACCTACAGTTCGTAAAACCATATCCATGTGTAAATACCTCCTTGCCTTTACTGTTTGATTATAGTATATCAAGGAGTTCTAATAAGGCACTGATATAAATCTGACATTTTTCTGACATTTATTTTGATTCGGGAAAAGTGATCCGGAACACGGTGTCTCCGGGCATAGAATGTAATATTTCCAGCTTACCATTCATCTTATTGGCAAGCTCTTTTGCAATAGCAAGGCCTATTCCGCCGCCTCTTGTACGTGAGCTGTCCGCCTTATACAGCCGTTCAAAAATGAAAGGAAGGTGTTCTTTATCGATACCTCGCCCCTTGTCCATAATATCGATATAGATTTTACCGCTCTCCTTTTTTACAAACACACCAAGATATTTACCTTCCTTTCCATGAGTCAGGGTATTTCTGATAATATTTTGAACAATGCGGACGAAACCTTCTTTATCTGTTAAAATACGCAGCTCTTCGTCCGGAATGGAAGAATCCAGCACGATGTGCTCTTTTTCAATTACCGGCAATAAATCTATGAGAGTCTGTCTTATGATTTCACATACATCGATATTTTCAAAAGTCAGCTTGATTTCATCGGCATCACTCTGTACAAATTCAAAAAGCTGATTTATCTGTTCTTTTAAAGAGATCGCTTTATTATATGCCGTCTGAATATAATCGTACTTTAGCCCCTCGGATACTCTGTTCTGAACAATAGCCTCCAAATAACCTATAACTGAAACCAATGGTGTTCGAACATCATGTGACAAATCAGATATCAACTGTTTCTTTGCATGCTGCTCCCTTTCATACTTTTCCTGTTCCTCACGATATGAAGCCGCAAGACGATTGATCGAAAACGCAAGGTTCCCAATGTCATCCTCCTTTTCAGCGAATATCTGTAAATTCTTATTCTCCAAAATACTGTATATGGTTGATTGCATATCAACAATTCTTCTATGAAAAAAATACTGCCTCAATACAAGAAGAACAACAACAATCAGCAATACGGCCGTGGTTACTATCCAAAACACATCCATACTAATTTACCTCCCCGTTAAAGCGATAGCCGATCCCCCATACAGTCTGGATATACGCGGGTTTATCCGGATCATACTCGATTTTCTTCCGTAATCTCCGTATGAGAGCCATAATGGTATTGTCATCATACATAAAGTCATCTTCCCATACATTGCCGTATATCTGCTTTTTGGTGAATACCTTCTGAGGGTTTTCTGCCAGAAAACATAAAAGCTTATATTCTTTTGAGGTCAGCGATATAGTGACATTTTCCTTAGATACGATGCACTTCTCCATATCGATTTGCAGTTCTCCGTAGGTAAGTGTTGCGTTGCTTTCCTTATCCTGACGCCCAATACTGCATCTTCTGAACAGATTCTCTACCCTTGCCATAAGCTCCGATAAACCAAAAGGCTTTGTTATGTAATCATCAGCACCCGTTCTTAAGCCTAATACCTTGTTCATCTCATCACTTTTAGCAGATAGCATCAGCACAGGAATGTCGGTGTTCTCCCGGATTCGTTTAAGAACCGTAAAGCCGTCAATTTCCGGCATCATTACATCAAGAATTATCATATCCGCTCCATGGCTTTTAAAGTGAGATACAGCACCCTTCCCATTATATAAACATTTTACCTGATAACCCTCATTTCCCAGACACTGCTCAAGTAAACTACACAGTTCAACGTCGTCATCAATATTCAATATCCTTTTGCTCATACTAATCCTTTCCCCTGCGGGCAGCAGGTTTGTCTACTGTCTTAATAGTATCATTCACTGTAACTGGCTTCCCGTCAATCAGTAATACATACCGAAAGTCTGGTAACCTTTGATTTCAAGCCCTTTAGAGCCTATTTATTTGTCTTTGCGTGACATCAATACTACCGTCTCCACATGCGGTGCATAAGGAAACATATCGAAAAATTTTAGATATTATCCATTAGTTCTTATTCATCCCAAACTCCCGACTTTTAAGTTTAATTTTATACAAGTTTTCAATACGTATAACATCATCCTCCGTTATCGTCTTAGGAAGTATTTGTAGAATACTAAACTGGAAGTTTTCTTTTCCGCTATAATTGTTGAACAAAATCTCTTTTATACCTTCGTTTCCACCATGTCCGGTTTCAACATAACATCTCCATCTTTCAAGTAGACCACCTGCACCATATGCAGAACCCACATATTGCTTTCCGCTAGTTGAATCTACAATAAGATAAATCGCATAAACCGACGAAAGTGCAACATGCCAGTTTTCATATAAGATTTTGTCATATATGATTTCTTTAAGCTCATCATAGCCTAATATAACATTTTCATATCCATTGAAAGTATATTTGGGGTTGGATTGTATTGCTAATACAACTTTATCATTACTAGCCCACTGATGCCAAGATACCGTTGCCTTTCCCCAGTCGATAATTAATCTATCTTTTAAATCACTTAATTGCTCTGCAGGCTTCAAGTCAAAGAAATAATTGTTTTCTGAGAACATTTCTGGCACAGGAAAACCACTTGGTATAATAGCCTCGTTTACATGAACTCCATTTCCAACAGAGAAACAACCATAAAACTTAGCACTGGTTCCTGGTTCACTGATAAAAGACAACATGTAGTCGCACCCTTTGAAAAAGTTCTCCTTTTGTATTCTCTGATAATCTTCAAGAAAACCGCTATTAAAACATTTTTTACATCTTTCATGTTTCAAGGAGTGCCGAATAAGTTTTACACGTTTTGGATCAAGTCCGTTTCGATAGAGAATATCATTTAAATACAAAGAAGCCATATTATTCACCTCTAAAATATTTTCTCTGTTTTAATTTTATCAAGTATTTTCTTTTATAACAAATTGATTAATTGAAACCTAAATTCCATTAAAATTATACTATACAAATTAAGGAACTCAGTATTTATGCGACTTCTAGAGTTTTTCATTATATGTTTGTATGATATAATTATAACATACATGAAAATAGAGCCATTTCTTGAAAAACTTTATTTTCAGGCATTTTGCTTCCTGTATAGTATAAAAACGCGGAAATTTAGGCTGAAACCATAGCATATGTTCTATTCTGTAGACTTCCGCTAAATAGTGCAACCACCTATAAAAAATGCAACCACCTTGCGGTGCTGAACCCATTTGCAACCGGTGGTTGCATTTATGTAAAACATTAACATTCACTATCAAAATCCCACCAATATCTCAACTCAACTTTTCCCCCCAAAAACAACAAAAGCCACTGAAATCAGTGACTTTAAATGGCTGCGGGAGAAGGATTTGAACCCTCACAAAATGATCCAGAGTCATTCGTGCTACCATTACACAATCCCGCAATGTTCAAGCAAAAAGAATTATAACACAGCTAAAAAAATAATGCAACAGTAATTTTTATATTTTTACTAAATTTTCAGGGTGGCAAATACTGCCACCCTGATTAATAATTATATTTTACTTATTATAAACCTTGTAAACTATTGCAGCCAACTCAGCTCTTGAAGCATTTCCCTTTGGATTTATTATATTATTACTTCCAACAACTATTCCCTCTTTAACCAAAGTAGCTACACCTGTTACTGCATAAGATGCAACTTGATCTTTGTCGGTGTACTTGGAAATAACATCCGCAGTACCTTCTGAAGATATCTTTCCTGACACAAGAAGAGCTCTGCTTATCAAAACCATCATATCCTGCCTTGTTATTTTATCTTTTGGCTTGTACAGGTTATTTCCAACACCGGTTGTAATTCCAAGCTTCTTTGCTATACCAATCTGTTTATAGTAGTAAGCATCCGCTGGTATATCATCAAAATTGGAATCTACTGTAGCATTCAGATCCAATGCTTTAACCAAAAGCACCATAAAGTCGGCTCTTGTTATCGCTGCCTGCGGATTAAAGGTAGTTTCGGAAGTACCGTTGATAATTCCTTTTGATGCTAAAACTTCAATCTGGTTCTTGGCCCATGCAAAGGATTTCAAATCTGAGAAAGTTTTAGAAACATATGCAACAGCATACCTGCCTATATGTGTAGTTGTAAATGTTACCATACCTGTACTTTCATTATATCTTCCGCTTGGAACGGTTAATGCGTTTCCTTTACTATCAATTTGCAAAACAACTATGTGCTCTATAGTTTTTAATTCAGCTTCTGTAGGCTTATAAGGAATAGCTACCTTTACAGGACTTTCAAGATTATTCCACTCTGTTTCAGCACCGTCAATTTTCAAACTCAACTTAATCATAGGCCTGTCTACTATCTTTCCTTGTATATCAGCCGCCAAATCCGAATAGTTATCTGAAGCTACCGAAACTGCTATATTGGAAGCATTTTGTACTTTTGAAGATAATTCACTGGTATTGAGCATGTTTGAAGGTAAAGTTAAAATTGCATATGCAGTATTCATTTCAATCTTGTGTGATAAAACCCCTGCCATCAACGCTTGCTTCGGAAACTCTTGTGTATAAACTGTAGCTCCTTTAACCCCACCAACAGGCAAAGTAGCGGTTTTTATACCTTGAGAATCCGGAATCACTTCTTGTAAAGCAGTTTCCAACTCTTTTTGTTCAAATTTGTAAGTTACTTTTCCACTGTTATTGCTTACAACAGTCGAATCTATCTCCCCAGCTTTTCCTGAATTAGAAGGTTTAGGAGTAACAACTATAGGGCCTGTAACTACTATAGGGGTAGGAGTTGATGCTGATCCCACTTTATTAATAGCCGGCGGATTTATTATTGAATAGCCCGAGGTCAACTTCTTCCCGTCCCAGTCTGCTACGTATACTCCTGATACTGAAGTTGGCATTGTAGCTGTTTCAGCAAATTTTATAGATGTTTCTTCCTTTTTCAAAACCTTAAATCCAATTACAGCAACTGTTCCTGATGTTTCAGCAGAACCACTTGCCTTATAATCTTCCAAACTGGTATAAGTCTTACCAAAATTCAGGATACCCTGTGAGATGGTATTTGATGCAACCGGTAAAGCTCCGTATGTAGAATTGTTTAATATTGTACCACTTTGAGGGTTTGTGCTATTGGTAAATGCAGTACCCGTTTCAGGATTAACAGCCTCTAAAACACTTGGGTCATACTTAATATTTACCTGATACCCGGCAAAACCACTAATGTTGTCAACTACGACGGATGCTTTAATAACATCTCCGACCTCAGCGGAAGTCTTGTCCAATTCAATTTTGATGCTTGATGTTGAATCAGCAAATACAAGATTTGAAAATAAACTTGTAAATACAAACAGTACTGCAAGTATTACGCATAACCTACTTTTTGCTTTCATTTAAGAAAAGCCCCCTTTTAATAAAATTAATTTAATTATAAATTTTGTTAAAATTTACTCCCTTAAGAAAAACAAATACCCTTTTTAAAGTTGCATATTCCATTGTTTACATGAAATACTATTAAAATTGGGGCAAAAAATTATGTAGCCAAACCAAGCATTTGAACTACATAATTTTGATATACTTTATATAATTATACCATTCCTTGGGCTCGATGTAAATCCATGAAAATGGGCTTCAATCTAAAATAACTCTTCTATACTTCAATAACACTATTCAGCCGGAAACTTGATTATCATACCCAGTAAGCACATCCTCATATTGTCAAAGTCTGCTAATCCCGTGCTTTCCTTTCTAAAAATTTCAAAATTATTGAGTATACAAGTACTTTTGTGAAACAACAGCTCTTTTTGTGTTTGAGCTGCTCCACTCAAGCTTGACCATTCCTGCCAAACTGCTATTATGGTATTCGAGTAATATTTTATATTTCTTGCCTGCTTCTAAAGAAATACTGGCACTTTGAATTACTTTTCCTTCACTTCCCTGCCATTTATCCAGAATCAGTTGATCATCAATCCACAACCTTACTCCGTCATCCTGAGTGACGTAAAACACATAATCTTCACTGTGATCCGGCTGAACAAAGCCTTTCCAACGTATGCTGAATTTACAATCCTGCTCAATAACTTTATCTGGTGATCCAACACCCCAGTTGAAATTAACCTCCGGGTCTACCCCTGTCAACTTAAGATTTGTCAGATTTTCGTTATCAAAATATTCAAAATTAAGACCCTTACCATTACCCTTCCCGACATTGGAAGGAGCAGTTACTTCCGCAGGGTACAGACACTTTTCTGGGATCACTGTTTTTTCTGTACTTTTACTGCTCCACTCAAGTTTGATAAAGCCATAACCGGTGTTATTAAAGTACTCAATCTTTATATCATAAGTCTTTCCAGATTCAAGAGCTAAAGTTGCCATATCAGTGACGCTCCATTCACTGCTCCATTTATCGATAATCAACTTATTGTCTATCCAAAGTCTTACCCCATTGTCACGTAGAACATAAAATGTATATTCCTCACTATATTCCGGTTTTATCTTTCCTGTCCAACGTATACTGTAGGATTCATCATTTCTTATCTCAGGTGCCGGAGAATCTGTACCCCAACTGAAATCAATTGTTCCATCCACACGTGTGAATTTATAATTAGTAAGATCAATATTATCAAAATACTCTCCTCTCAGTCCCGTTCCTGTTATACCCTTAGTTGGCTTAGGCTCAGAAGCAGGAGGCTGTAAACTGTTTTTAACCTGGGGCAAAGTCCCGGTTTGCGTAAATGCCGGTGTAGGTGTTAGAGTCGGAGTTACAGTCGGAGTTACATCCGGTGTCACCGTTGGTATTTCGGGTGTTTGCACTTTACTTATAGTAGGTAGAGCCGTTAATTTGGGCTTTGGCGTTACTGTCGTATTAAATTCAATAAATATAGTTATAAGGTCTTTGACCGTTGCACTTTTTACCTCCTCGATTGTTATTTCACTTCCTCTCTTTTTTAATTGAGAGTAAATGGCATATTTGCCCTGGGACAAATTTTTCTCTCTGGCTTCCATCCTGTATTGGGGCTCTGTTTTTAATGCTATAATCTCCGGATCATTAACATTTGTCTTCATAATAGTTCCCTTTAACCCATCCAATACATAGCTCAAACTATCCTCAGCGCCTGATTTATCTTTCTTATATTCTTGATTGTGAGGATTTAAGGATCCTGAAATAAGAAAATACACTTCATCATCAGTATCAATAATACCTTTTTCCTCACACATGTTAATTACTTCAGTTATTGCACTCTTAACCTTCATGCCCTTAACATTTTTACTGCCAATTATCTCTTTTGCTTCATCATTCAAGCTTTCCACCTTCAAAACCTTTTGAGTTTCATCAATTGTGAACTCCAAGCTAGGATTTATATCCACACTTACATAAGCAAACTCCTTTGAACTGGCAACATCATTTGTGCGATTCATTAAATACAAGGCAACCACACCCATGATTATACACAAACCTGCTGCAACAACAGACAATCTCTTAATAAGATATCTATAATCAATAATATCTTTCTTTGTAAATACTATTTCCTGACCTACAAACATCGTACTTTTCCTTTTCAGCTTATAAAAAGCATTGTCAGGAGTTGCAACCAATACAGTATTTTTATCTATACTGAATATCAAACCTGTATACATCTTCAAACCTCCCCTTACCTACCACTACTAAAGTATGTTCTTAAATACTCGTAGTTATTGCCATAAATTATACAAACAGAAATTATAAATTTCCTATTTTTTTCTATTGTACTTGGATGTACATTTACAATCTTTATAATATCCTTCATAGGAAAGTACTTTTTTTGTATCAACTTATTATAAATTTCCTTGTTTCCGGCAATTTTACGTGCAATATCAACACACATCCTGATAGAATCTTTGTGTTTCGGTGTATATTTATGTAAATCAGTAATATTGATGCCAAAGCTCTTCAGTTCATTTGAATAATGCTTTATTTCCTGAAAAACTTCAATTCTGTCATATCTTGTCCACGACTCATCCTGAAGATATTTGTCTTGAAAGCTATCCCCCTCCACCTCAAAATATGAAAAAGGTGTTTCCATATTTTTAGAATTTAATCTGAAATGGTCGATTACCCTTCTCTTTATTACCAACTCTGCAAAAGAAAAGAAATTAAAGCCTTTTCTATTTCTACCGTTATCATATTTTTCAATTGCCTCATTAAACGCTATCAAACCAATACTGTATTCATCACTGTTTTTTATATCAATTCTACTTTTTGAAGAACTTGAAAGTACTTTGATTATAAATGGAATATAGTCTTTTATAAAGTTTTCTCTAAGTTGGCTGTCTCCATCCTTGATTCTTTTAATAACACTGGATAGATCCTTAGTTTCGGCGTCATTGACAGCAAAAATATATATCAAATATACCACCTCTTCATGCTACAGTTCCCCTTTAAAAAATAAACTTGCATACCTGATTATCGGGTACACATATCATAATAATTATACTTCAAATAGTACCTATTTATATACTTAATTTTAGGCTCTTTTTTAATAATACGTTAAGAAATCTTTTTTAAGCAGGGATTTTTAAAAAATTTCTCACTTTTTTCTTCACCCCAGAAACAGCTTTAATATTACTTAGAATTCTTGATGTTGCTGTTGTATTACTGCTAAGTTACTTTATAAAGGTAATATACTGTATATGCTTTTGGAATGGCACCAAGCAAACATTTGTTTTATTGTCATCAAAAAAAGAACCCCTTTCTTAACATTATGTATATGCAAAGAAAGCGGTTTATAAGGGAAAAAGGAAGTATCGTATAAACTATAACTCTAAGAAAAGTGGCTTTAGAATGCTCACTAGGATTATAATTTATTTCAAATACTTTCCTATATATTATATTCGATGGTATTTATTTTTTGGTTCACACAAAAATAAAAATTTTTCAATTTTTGCATTTTTATTTTTAAATGTTTTGAAGTGTGATTATGTTGGTATATAAATATCAACTATACTTTGAATCACTATTAACCGGAGGGGATAAAATGAAAACAACTGAACTTTTAGTTTCGAATTTAAGCATCACAGAGGATGATTACAACTATAAGGGAATTTTTACTTTAAGCAATAAGGACAATTCTATCAGCGTTGATCTAGCAGATCTTGAAACAACCTCTAAAATAGAAGAAATAAAAACCTTTTTCGGTCTGGATGAAGACACCGAAATAATCAAAGATACTATTTTGAAAATGGTAATTGAAAATTCAGCAATCAGCTCAAGAATAAAACAGGGAGAGGAATATAACGAAAATACGAAAAAGAAAAATATTGATAGAATTGCAAACTCTTTGGATATGTCATAAAACCTGTACTATCAATATTCTTTCACTTAGTGTCGACATATAAAATAAAAATCCTGGAAAAGTTCATTTGATACTTCTCCAGGATTTATTATTATTCTAAATTCATTACTCCATAAAAATCATATCAGAAACTAGATTTATTACTTTTTATTTCCCATGTTCTTGCTTTTTTTATTTTTTGCCCTATTTCTTGTATTGAATAAAACTATTGAAACCAAGGCCGAAACAGCTATTATAACACCTGCCACCAAAAAAATGTATGATAAATTGATACTGCTATTATCCTTTTTGTTGTCAACTTCTCCCGGAACCTGAGGTTCCTTATCTGCTAGAGCATTATCCTCAGGCTCAATGTCCACAAGAATTTCTACTGACTTAAAATCGTAGGTTGCTCTGACAAGTGCTTGCCCTTCACTAACAGCCTTCATTGTACCATCATTTTCCACCGTTAGTATATCATCTCCACCAATTACTTCATATAAGGCAGTACCCGTAGCATCTATAACATCTCCAAAAGGATAACCCAGTGTAATCTTTAAAGGCTTACTCTCACCGGCCTTCAAACTCATTTTATCAGGTTCCGCACTGATATTGCCAAGCTTAGTCCAATTAACTCCATCCTCAGAGTTAAGAATTGTTCCTTCATCTCCAACTACAACAAACTTATCCTGTGAATAGATAGTATCCTTCAGAATCCTTCTTGTGACCTTGGTTACGTTACTCCAGCTATGGCCGTCCGGCGAAGATAAAATATTTCCTCCGTGACCTGCGGCAAAAAACTTGTTACCAGTCCATACTACAGAATAGATACACTCTGAAATATCCATGCCTTCCTGTATAAGTAGAGGCTCAACTTTTTCATCCTGAGTAAAGGTTATCCCATCATCAGATAACCATATACTTAAATGGTCGCCAACCACTACATATTTCTCCCCATTCCATGCCACATCAGTAAACATAGTGGTGGAAGAAGGTTGTGATTTTATTGTATCCCATGTTATTCCATCTTCGGAAGTAAGGATGAGCATTCCTCCACCAACAGCTATATATCGGTCGTTTACCCACCTAACCCTGTAAATACCCTCAGCTGTTGCCATTCTTCTCTGTACCCATTTCTCTCCATCTTTTGAAACTAAAATAGTGCCATCATATCCAGCCGCAATAAACTCTTTACCACTACTTGCTGCACCATATATATCAACCTCACCATCTATTTCCGCTTTAGTCCAGTCGATGCCATCGTTAGAAGTCAAGATGGTGCCCTTATCTCCAACTGCTACAAACTTTCCCATTGCCCAAACTATCCCATTCAACTTTTCTTTTACAGGAGCCGTTCTTTTATTCCATGTCACCCCATCATCAGAGGTGATTATAAACCCATCATATCCAACTGCTGCATACAAACCAGAATCACTACGCGCTATGCCTTGTATACCGGAAACAGTATCAGTCTGTGCAAATACAACAACAACGGAAATAAGAAGTATAAGTATTATCAATACAGATGCAAGCTTTTTCATTCGTTTCACTCCTATAAATATTTTAACATGCAGTTATAGATGAAAAACTTTAAATCAAAAGTATATTTTCATCTAAATTAGATAACGTTCATGTTCCATATAGATTTAACTTTCGTGTCCGTCATCTATATATTCAATTTTAACATATTACAGAAATATTTGTTATATAGAAATTTCAGAGTGAACCAATATTATCCCATACTTCCTTGACCAATAGTATTGTTGCCAATGAATTTCCCTTTTCCTTCGCTCCAATATATCCTTCCAGCTTTACAAAATCGTCCTCTATACTATTAACATAATCATGATCAATATCAACTTGAAAAAGCGGCTTTAACTTTTTCCAGTTTTTTCTGGATTCTTCAAGGCTTGATGCAGCTTTTTCCCACTCTTCATCCTGAATATATAATTTTGTCTGTTCTAAATAATCTGAGAAACCTGTCTTCCTGTCAATAGGCTTTTGAAAAAGCGCACATGAACAAATATTAGCCAGAATTCCTATGGTCAGCATTATATATATAATCCTTTTAATCAATTCATTACCTCCTTCTTAGGGGTGTATGTAATAAATGTGAAGAAAAATATACACCTCCTTCTTAGTTTGTCGTAGAAATTATATAATAAGGTTTATCATCCCTTAAATCTACATAAAGATTCCCTTTTGTATCAAGCTGTGCAAGTGATACTTCAGAAATATTGTTAACATTTCGTTTTCCCAACTGATGAAACAGCCATGCATTAGAAAGATTCAGAGAACGGAGTTCATCCTTTTGCACAACTCCGTCCATAATCAAAACCTTCGGCAGCCCATCATATTGGGTGGGTATATTTAAGTCGGCTGGTGTAACAGGCTGCTTCTGTGACTTTTTTTGTACGCTCATTTTACCACCAGGCTCAAACAAAGCAAATTCTACATCTTCAATATTAAATACTCCTTGTGACCGAAGTTCAGACAATAATTCATCTATAGGTATACGGATTTTACCTAAGTTTTTGTCAAGTATCTTGCCGTTTTCAACAACAACAGTAGCTTCTCCGTCTATAACTTTACGAATCCGGGCACTTCGTATTCCTAATGCCGCAAGTATAATGGCCAAAATGGCCCAGGTTGCCATTCCTGCCAACGTAGCTGTGGTATTCTCATTTACCTGCACCGAAAGGGTAGAAGCAATAGAACCTATTGTAATACCAACCACATAATCAAAAAAAGTAAGCTGGGATACTTGCTGTTTACCTAAAAGGCGCACTAGAAACAACAAAGTAAAAAAGGCAATTATAGATCTTATGATCACAACTAGTGTAATGGGCATATGAAAATCCTCCACTCTGTATTAAAGCCTGAAATTAATCTTGAAATAATTTATTTCCCGATTTATTATTTCCGTATAAAAATTTATTATTAACTGCTCCAATATAACGTAGTAATTTTACATATTTTCATATATCATTCTTTTCAGAATGAAAAAGAGCACGATGAGTTTATCACCATGCTCTTTATAATAATACTAATAGTCATGTCTTTGAAGTAATTATTTCTGACCCAAGTCCCCTTCCTTCTTTACAGCAGCCTGTGCGGCAGCAAGTCTTGCTATCGGCACACGGAACGGTGAACATGATACATAATTCAATCCGGCTTTATGACAGAACTCAACGGAAGATGGATCTCCACCATGTTCTCCACATATACCAAGCTTTATATCAGGTCTTGTCTGCTTACCAAGCTTTGCAGCCATCCCAATAAGCTTACCTACACCGTTCTGATCCAACCTTGCGAATGGGTCCTGCTCATAAATCTTTTTATTGTAGTACTCTTCAAGGAACTTACCTGCATCGTCACGGCTGAAGCCAAAAGTCATCTGAGTGAGGTCGTTTGTTCCAAATGAGAAAAACTCAGCTTCTTTCGCTATTTCGTCAGCAGTTATTGCAGCCCTTGGGATCTCAATCATTGTACCAACTTTATAATCAAGCTTAACGCCTGCTTTTTCAATAACTTCATTTGCTGTCTTCACTACGACATCTTTAACATACTTTAACTCTTTAATCTCACCAACTAATGGTATCATAATTTCAGGTATAACATTCATTCCCTGTTTATTAACATTTATCGCAGCTTCAATAACCGCCCTAGTCTGCATTTCAGCGATTTCAGGGTAAGTAACTGCCAAACGGCATCCTCTGTGTCCCATCATTGGATTGAACTCATGAAGATCCGCAACAATTCCTTTTAAATCTTCAAAACTCATTCCCATCTCTTTTGCAAGAGCTGAGATGTCTTCATCAGCCTGCGGGAGGAACTCATGAAGCGGAGGATCCAAAAATCTTATTGTTACAGGATATCCTTTCATTTCTCTGAACAATCCTTCAAAGTCTCCTCTTTGCATTGGGAGCAGTTTATCGAGAGCCTTTCTCCTTTGCTCTTCAGTTCTTGCTACAATCATTTCTCTCATTGCAGGAATTCTGTCAGCATCGAAGAACATATGCTCTGTACGGCAAAGACCGATTCCCTCTGCACCGAACTTCATAGCCTGTGCAGCATCAGCAGGTGTATCGGCATTTGTCCTGACCTTTAAGGTTCTCAGTTCGTCCGCCCAACCCATTAGTGTTGCAAAATCGCCTGTCATTTCCGGATCAACTGTCGGTAAACGATCACCATATACATTACCGGTTGAACCGTCAAGAGAAATCCAATCTCCCTCAACATATTTCTTACCGTTTTTATCAATAAAGTACTTTTCTTCTTCATTTATTTTTACATCATTACATCCTGCAACACAGCATGTACCCATCCCACGCGCAACAACCGCTGCGTGTGAAGTCATACCACCTCGCCCTGTAAGTATTCCCTTTGAAACATGCATACCTTCAATGTCTTCAGGAGACGTTTCAAGTCTAACAAGAACAACAAACTCCTCACCATTTTTGTATGCATTAACTGCGTCTTCAGCTTCAAAATACACTTTCCCTGTAGCAGCTCCGGGTGATGCCGGCAATCCTTTTGCAACAGGTACAGCAGCTTTTAACGAAGCAGGTTCAAAATTCGGATGAAGGAGTGCATCAAGCTGTTTGGGATCAACCTTCATAACAGCTTCTTCCTTTGTTGCCATCCCTTCTGAAACTAAATCAACAGCAATTTTTAAAGCAGCAGCAGCCGTCCTCTTACCGTTTCTGGTCTGCAGCATAAACAGTTTACCTTTTTCAATTGTAAACTCCATATCCTGCATATCTCTATAATGCTTTTCAAGCTTTTGTGCTATATCTAAAAATTGATTGTATGCATCTGGGTTGATTTCTTTAAGTTTATCTATGGATTGAGGTGTTCTTATACCTGCAACAACATCTTCTCCCTGAGCATTCATCAGGAATTCTCCGTAAAGTTTCTTTTCTCCTGTAGAAGGGTTTCTTGTGAAAGCAACTCCTGTACCGGAGTCATTTCCCATATTTCCATAAACCATTTCCTGAACATTTACGGCAGTGCCCCAGTCACCTGGAATATCATTAAGTCTTCTATAAACTATAGCTCTTGGATTGTCCCATGAACGGAAAACTGCTTTTACAGCTTCCATTAACTGAACTTTAGGATCTTGTGGGAAATCGAACCCCTTTTCTTTTTTGAAGAGTTCTTTATATCTTTTGACAACTTCCTTTAAATTATCTGCAGTCAAATCAGTATCAAAATGAGCTCCGTTTTCTTCTTTAACCGCATCAAGTATCTTTTCAAACTTTGGCTTTTCCACTTCCATTACTACGTCACTGAACATCTGAATAAATCTTCTATAGCTGTCATAAGCAAACCTCACATTATCAGTAAGCTTCGCAAGACCTTCAACAACTATATCGTTAAGTCCCAAATTCAATATTGTATCCATCATCCCTGGAATGGAAGCCCTTGCTCCTGACCTGACGGAAACTAAAAAAGGATTGTTCGGGTCACCAAATTTCTTACCTACAATTCCTTCGGTCTTTGACATCATTGTATAAATCTCTTCTTCGATCTCTTTAGCTATAACCTTACCGTCCTGATAATATCTGGTACATGCTTCCGTAGTAACTGTAAACCCTCTTGGTACAGGAAGGCCTAATCCCGTCATTTCTGCGAGGTTAGCCCCTTTGCCTCCAAGCAGGTTTCTCATTGAAGCGTTTCCTTCGTTAAAAAGATATACGTGCTTTGCCATTAAAAAAACCCTCCCATTTGCTTTTTTGTGTATCATTTATGTTCTATATTCCAGAAATGTATATTAAATAGAAATATACTTTTCTTACTTCTTATTTATGGATAATTATGGAAACCGTTTTTCTGACCATTCTAATTATAACATACTTAAAAAATTTTTCATTATTTTTTTGAAAAATAATGAAAAATAAAGAGTTTCAAAAAATTCGTTAGTCAAAATATATAGTTTCAACCCTATAAAATCAAGTTTTTTTATGGGTAAAAATCCCTTAATAATTCTCTCCAATAAAGGCAAAAAGTATTCCATTAAAATATAAAACATCAAATTCAGAAAGTTTTTCGGAGGTGTCAATCTCAGCTTGTGGAAAAAAGTCGGCTTCGCCGATTTAAAGTTAGGGTATCACATGCAGTAAACAATCTTTCGGTAGACTTTTTTGATGCCAGAAAGAAATGCACTTTCTCAGGCATTAAAAACAATGGGCTTCCCGTACGGGAAGCCCATTTTAGCCTTTTCTAAAATTCAAATTTACCTTCAAAATAATTATCCAGTTCCTCAATTTTAACCCTGACCTGCTGCATGCTATCTCTGTCTCTGATTGTAACACTCTTATCCTCTAAGGAGTCAAAATCAAAGGTTATGCAGTAAGGTGTTCCGATTTCGTCCTGTCTTCTATATCTCTTACCGATACTTCCTGTCTCATCATATTCACATACGTACTTTTTAGTAAGTGTTTCATAAACCTTGAAAGCGTCATCGCCAAGTTTTTTCGAAAGCGGAAGCACTGCCACCTTAACAGGTGCAATTGCAGGATGGAAATGCAAAACTACTCTTACATCACCTTCTGCCACCTCTTCTTCATCATAAGCGTCACACAGAAATGCAAGCGTAACCCTGTCTGCACCAAGGGAAGGCTCTATACAGTAAGGAACATACTTCTCATTTGTCGTCGGATCAAAATATGAGAGGTCATCTTTTGAATGCTCCATATGCTGCTTTAAGTCAAAGTCAGTTCTGTCTGCAATACCCCAGAGTTCTCCCCAACCAAACGGGAATTTAAATTCAATATCTGTTGTTGCATTACTATAGTGAGAGAGCTCTTCCTTCTCATGATCACGCATCTTCAAATTATCTTTGTTTACTCCAAGGCTTAACAACCAATTAAAGCAATAGTTTTTCCAGTAATCAAACCATTCAAGATCTTTTCCGGGTTCACAGAAGAATTCAAGTTCCATCTGTTCAAATTCACGGGTTCTGAAAGTAAAATTACCAGGGGTAATTTCATTTCTGAATGACTTACCTATCTGACCTATGCCAAACGGTATCTTCTTTCTTGAAGTTCTTTGAACGTTCTTAAAATTTACAAATATACCCTGTGCTGTTTCAGGCCTTAAGAATATTTCTGCCTTTGAATCTTCAGTAACTCCTTGAAAGGTCTTAAACATGAGATTAAACTTTCTTATATCTGTAAAGTTGGCAGATCCGCAATTAGGGCACTTTACTCCCTTTTCCTTTACATATGCAATAAGCTGGTCATTAGTCCAGCCATCCACCTTAACATCGAGCTTGTTCTCAGCATTCCAGTCCTCAATCATTTTGTCTGCCCTGTGACGTGTCTTGCAGTCCTTACAGTCAATCAGCGGATCACTGAACCCTCCGACATGCCCTGATGCCACCCATACCTGGGGATTCATAAGTATAGCACAGTCTACGCCAACATTATATGGACTTTCCTGCACAAATTTTCTCCACCATGCCTTTTTCACGTTATTCTTCAGCTCAACGCCTAAAGGACCGTAATCCCATGCATTTGCAAGTCCGCCATATATATCTGACCCAGGATATACAAAACCTCTATTTTTGGCAAGCGCAACTATCTTGTCCATAGTCTTTTCAAATTCCATCAAAAATGCCTCCTTAACAATATCAATAAATATATTTTTAACCTACTATCATTTATTGTCAACAATAATTTTTATTAACGGGTGCATTTATTTTTACTTACCATATCGTGGTAAAAGCATTGCTCCCTTTATTATTATACCTTTTTATGTAACTTTATAACTTCATCGAGAATCCTGTTTCCGGCTTCCTCTTTGCTCATTATTGGAAAATCCAATATATTCCCATCCCTTTTTATAATCTTTATTATGTTTGTATCGGTTCCAAACCCAGCGCCTTCTTGTGTAACATCGTTTGCCACTATCATATCCAGATTTTTTGCAGAAAGCTTATCGCACGCATTATTAACCAGATCATTTGTTTCGGCGCTGAAACCTACCAATATCCTGCTTTCTTTCACTTTTCCAAGCTCCCTTGCTATGTCAGGGTTTTTAACCAATTCTATCGTCATGCTGCTTTCCTTCTTTTTAATCTTCTTATCCGCAACATTTGCACATTTATAATCGGCAACAGCAGCAACCATAATCAATACATCAAAATCCCGATAGCAGTCCATAACTTCACTAAACATTTCATCGGCAGTCCGGACTTTAACAAGCTCTGCTCCGGAAGGAGGCGCTATATTAACCGGACCGGATATAACCTTAACTTCAGCACCTCTCCTAAACGCCTGTGCTGCAATGGCATAACCCATTTTCCCGGAGGAGTGATTGGAAATATATCTGACAGGATCAATAGGTTCTTGTGTAGGTCCTGCTGTTATCAAAACCTTTATATCTTTGAAATCCTTCTTATCGCATATCAGCTCCGTTACCTTTTCCACAATAACAGGCGGTTCAGGCAGACGACCTCTTCCGGTAGTTCCACATGCCATAAGTCCGGTTTCTGTTTCCAAAAATATATATCCACGCTCCGATAGTTTTTTTATATTATCCTGTACAATAGGGTTTTCATACATATTGGTATTCATAGCGGGAACAAAAACAACCAGCGCTTTTGAGGCCATAATTGTAGTTGAAAGCATGTCATCGGCGATACCGTTCGCAACTTTTCCAATTATGTTTGCAGTTGCAGGAGCAACAACAATTATATCGGCTTTTGTTGCTAGTGATATATGCTGAATATCCCACGCCTTTGGTTCGTCAAACATATCAGTTACAACAGGATTGTGTGCAATCGACCTGAAAGTCAGAGGAGTAACAAACCGGGTAGCATTTTCGGTCATAATTACATTTACATCAGCATGAAGTTTTTTTAGTCTGCTTACAACCTCAACCACCTTATACGCAGCTATGCCCCCACACACACCAACTACAACAGTCTTGCCTTCTAACATAAAACCCTCTCCATAATAATTATATTGAGAAATAATTAACGCCTCTTTTTCCCATAAACTATTTAAAGAAATATATCTCAAAAGGAAAATTATAGAGGCGAAGTTATTTCTAATTTTTTTGATTACATAAAATCAGATACCTTAAGCCCTTAACTTACTTTATTCCGCTCTTTGTTCTGATATATGTAATCTTCTGCTCATCAATTTCATTTATTGCAATAGTTACAGGTTTTTCGGAATCACATTCCGTAAGCTTATGTGCTCCTTCGGTTATTTGTCTAGCTCTTTTAGCTGCTGCAACTACTAACGTATATCTGCTGTCTACTTTGTCTAGTAATGAGCTTATACCTGGCTCTATCATTGATAATTTCTTTTCGTTATTCTCTTTCATGAGTTCAAACCTCCTATTTAATAATTTCGTGAGTAATATTTCCTAAGGGATAACGAAAAAATAACTTCCTATTCTCATATTTTAAAAACATTATTAAATCAAGTTTTTTCGTTATCCAGAGTTGGAACTTATATTTTAGTCACACCTAATCCAAACTCAGATTATCAATACCGATACTTTTAAGTATATTTGCATTCCTTTTAAACTTCAGTTTCTCAGACACTATTATACTGGTAACGCTGTGTACGGCTTCTTCAACCTTGTCATTTACAACCACATAATCATATTTATCTACATAATGCATTTCTTTTATAGCCTTATCCATACGCTTATCTATAACTTCCTGCTTTTCTGTACCTCTTCCTTCAATCCTTCTTCTTAGTTCTTTAAAAGACGGAGGCAGAATAAATATTGAAACACAATCAGGGTAAATTTTCTTTATGTTCAAAGCACCTTCAACTTCAATTTCCAGTAAACAATCATACCCTGATTTTATAGTGTCTTCAATACACTTTTTAGGTGTGCCATAATAATTATCGCAATATTTTACCCATTCTACCAGTTCATTGTTTTTGATCATAGTGTCAAATTCTTCATGAGTCTTAAAAAAGTAATTTATTCCGTCTACCTCACCATTTCTTGGATTTCTTGTCGTAGCAGAAACGGAAAATCTGATATTATTTTCCTTCTCTTTCAGATTGTTAAGAAGTGTCCCTTTACCAGTGCCTGACGGACCTGAAACCACAACTAAAAGTCCTTCACGGAACATCACAGTTCCCCCTATTCTTCTTCCAATTCTTCCTCTTCAGCAGCCACATCAACTTCTTTACTGTTTAATCTATGCGCTACTGTTTCCGGCTGTACCGCAGATAATATTATATGATCGCTGTCTGTAATTATTACTGCTCTTGTTCTTCTTCCATAAGTTGCATCAACCAGCATACCACGCTCTCTTGCTTCCTGAATTATTCTTTTTATAGGTGCGGACTCAGGACTGACTATGGCAACAAGCCTGCTAGCCGAAACAATATTCCCAAACCCAATGTTTATTAACTTCATTAATATTCCTCCTAATACTTATTCAATATTTTGTATTTGCTCTCTTATTTTCTCCAATTCACTCTTAATCTCAACAACAAATTTTGTTATATTTAAATCATTGGCTTTAGAACCAATGGTATTTATTTCCCTGTTCATTTCCTGAATCAGGAAGTCAAGCTTTCTTCCTACAGACTGGCCAGCCTGTAAAGTCTCCCTAAGCTGCCCGATGTGGCTCGAAAGTCTTACCAGCTCCTCATCAATACTGCATCTGTCTGCAAATATTGCCACTTCTGTTGCCAACCTGTTCTCATCAACAATCTGCTGTTCCAGCAATTCCTTAATCCTATTTTCCAATTTACACTTATATTCTTTTACCACTTCAGGAGCTCTTATACCAATTTCCTTAACGATGTTTTCAATATAATCAGTTCTATCAAGAATACAGTTTTTTAAACCTTCTCCTTCAATCTTCCTCATATTGATTAAGGAATCAATTGCACCTTCCAAAGCTTCGCTCAATAGATTCCAGATTTTTTCCTCATCCTGCTCTGCTTTCTCAACCTTTAATACATCAGGAAATTTAGCAATAAGAGAAACAGATATATCATCCTGCAGTTCGTATTTATTCTTAAGAAGCCGCAATGTATCAATGTAAGTCTTAGCAAGTCCTTCATCAATCAGGATACTTCTGGAATCCTCACTGAAATCGTCAAAGCTGATAAAAACATCTGCTTTTCCCCGTGATACTGCCTTTGTTACCACTTCTCTTACCTTATCCTCAAGAAATGATATCTGCCTTGGAATTTTAATATAAACGTCACTATATCTATGATTTACAGTTTTAATTTCTACCAGGCATTCCATTCCACCAGCCTGTGACTTACCCCTGCCAAACCCCGTCATGCTTCTTATCATAATCAATTCATCCTTTTTATGAATTTAATAAAGTCTTTTCTTAAACAATATGTATTATAACATAATTATCGATAATTTGAAGGTATAATCTTAATTTTTTTTGTGTTTTTTCCTATTTTCTCACGTTTACTAAATAAAAATACAGATTACATGGCAAAATGAATTCAGCTTCCAAAAAAGCTGCCCTTAAGGCAGCCTTTTTCTAAAACTTTAATATTCCAAGTAGGATTTGTCTCATATAACCCAAGTCAATTGAATTGACCGTTCCATCTGAGTTAATATCAGCCCCCTGATATCCAATATTAGGGTCTGAGGTTGGAAACTGACTTATCATTCCAAGCAAATACATTTTCATATAACCAAAATCTATTGAATTTGCTGCTCCATTACCATCAACATCGCCCTTTACAACTACCGGATTTGATTTTGCAGGAGTTGGTGTAATTGTTGGTGTCTTCGTAGGAGTATGTGTTGTGGCATCATTAACCAGGACAAGTTGCCAATACTGATTTGCACCTCCTGCATCTGCCCATTGTTGAATAAGGCCTCCATCATCAGTTGACCATTTAAATACATCCAGTAATTTCCCGCTACTACGGTTTTTAATTTTGTAATAGCCGTCACCATTATCCGTAATTTGCCATTGCTGATTCGTTCCACCATTACTATACCACTGAATGATAGCACCACCATCAGAAGTAGAACCATCCTTAACATCCAGAGAGAATCCACTCGAGGCACTAACTATCCTTTTATATCCATTGTCACTGTCAACCAGATACCACCTCTGGCTGAGGCTTCCATTATCTGTCCATTGAACAAGCTGTGCTGCCTGAGTTCCTTCTTTTGCGTCAAGCACTTTGCCACTGTTTTTATTTACTATCTTATACTTTGTAGTATCAGGTATATTTTCAGTTATATTCCCTTCGGCTGCATCTATCTTTATGGAATTGTAAAATGGCAATTGAAGACTTGTGTCTGATCTGAATTCTATAGGGAGCCATACGTATTGAGATTCATTTACTTTACCGTTCCATGCGCCTGCCCACCGGTCACCGGTGTAGAGATATGTTGTACCGGCAGAGCCCTGGACAGGTATTACAAATGCCGGTTGTGAATTGTATGTGGTAGAATTACCCAGATTATATAGTGCTGACCACCCACTGCTCAAATTCTGTGAATAGGAATATTTACCCTGGTTTGGTGACCATCCTGTACAGCCCGAAGTGATCAGGTAATAGTAGCTGTTTCTTTTTATCAAACATGGAGCCTCTCTCTGCTGACCCACATATAATTTAGCCGTAAGCCTGGCTATATTCTTATAATCCGGTGTCAATTCATACAGATGCAAATCCATGTTTTCATTTGACGAAGAAATAAAGTAACCTTTTCCATCGGTATCAACAAACACGTTGCAGTCCCTTGACATATAACCCGGAAGTCCATGATCCATTACTCCGGTAGACGCTAGTGGCCTGAAACTTCCCTGATATGTAAATTTGCCGTCCGGAGTTTTACAGAAAGCAACTGCCGCTCTTGCCTCTCCATAATGAACTCCGTTCTCCCAGTGCATCCACATGACAAATTCGTTAGTTGACGCATTGTACATGACCTTAGGCCTTTCAACATTACACTTTGCCAGTTCTGATGCAGAATCCGGAGCCAGTACCTCACCCCTGTATTCCCAATTTACAAGGTCTTTTGACCTGTAGCATCTGACTCCTAAAAAGTAGTTTGAGCTATCACGATACTCTCCATACCAATAATAAAATTCACCATATTTAAGCAAACCGCCGCCATGAGCATGTATAACATTCCCCGAAGTGTCCTTAAATTGCGTTCCATTTGTCACTGACCCTTCAGCCGCTAGAGATAATGAACTTGGGATAAATATTGACAACAAAATCAAAAAAATAGCCAAAACAATTGAAATATGCGACTTCTTCATACAAAATTCCCCTCCCCTTCAGTACACCAATCTTTTATTATCTATATTATAAATGCGTCAAAACAATACGTTTTAATGGATACAGATGACGAACGGTAAGCTTAAAACCATTCTATTTAAATTATAGACTAAACCAATATAAACCACAATACACCTTGAAATATGGAGCACATATCTCCCATAAAAACGCCAAAATCCTTGGAAATTAATAATTCCAAGGACTATACAAAAGTTTTCAGAAGACACTAAGGGATAACGAAAAAAAACATCTAATTCTCGTGTTTTGAAAACATTATCAAATTAAGTTTTTTCGTTATCCGGAATTGGAATTTGTATTTTAGTAGTACCAAACTAAGCTAATTATTCAACAAGAACGTTTCTGATAGCTTGAACTACCCTTGACTTTTCAAAAGGCTTTACAACAAAATCCTTAGCGCCAAGTTTAATTGCTTCTATAACCATTGACTGTTGCCCCATAGCTGAAACCATAATAATTTTAGTTTCAGGACTGAACCGGATAATATCCTTAACCGCCTTAATACCATCAAGTTCAGGCATGGTAATATCCAGGGTCATGACATCAGGTTGGTAAAGCTTGGCAAGATCAATTGCATCATATCCGTTTGAGCCCTCGCCTACAACTGAATAACCCTCTGTCTCTTCAATCATCTTTTTTAACAGCGTACGCATAAAAACTGCATCGTCTACTACAACAAATGTAAGCTTTCTCATTAACCCACGTCTCCCAATTCGTACATAAGTATTGATAAAACAGCAATTCCAGCAGTTTCGGTTCTAAGTATTCTTGGGCCAAGTGTAACTGAATTTAGACCGTTCTTAACAGCCTCATCAATTTCCTGCTCTGTAAATCCACCTTCAGGCCCGATAAAAACAGAGATTTCGTCTATATTGCCAACGGTTTCAATAATTTGTTTTAAAGAGTTCTTTGCCTCCTTCTCATAAGGAATCAACGATAAAGCTTTATTATGTACTTGCTTTAATGCCTCTTTAAAACTTATGGGAACTTCTATTTTGGGTATAATGCCCCTGTTGCACTGTTTAGCTGCTTCCTGTGATATGCGGTTCCATCTTTCACACTTTTTGGCAGCGTCTTTTTCACTATCCAGCCTTACCACAGTCCTCTCTGTAAGAACCGGTACTATTCTGTTTATACCAAGTTCAACGCTTTTCTGGATAATGAGATCCATTTTATCCGATTTAGGTAACCCCTGATAAAGAGTAACCTTAATCGGCGGCTCAGTTACATTTTTATACGTCTCAATAATCCTGGTATGAGCAAAACCATCGCCAAACTCCTCGATCACAGCTATATACTCATTTCCTGTTCCATCACTGAGTGTTATATTTTCTCCGCATTTGAGCCTCAATACCTTTTTTATATGATTATAGTCTTCACCTGTGATGTTAATATTATCGTCAAAAATATCTTTAGTGTTTATAAAGAATCTAGACATTTAAATACAATCGCCACCCATTCACCAAGTTCCTCAAATTGTTCGCATTTAAAACCCAGCTTTGTGTAAGCATCCAGAACTTCCTGGCTTCTTTCCTTAATAATACCGGAAGTAATAAAAAGACCATCCCTCTTCAAATATGAAGAAATTTTTCCTGATATATCAATTATAACATTTGCTATAATATTCGCAACAATAATATCAGCCTTTTCCTCTTTCAAATCGTCAATAACTCCTCTAAAGGCCTCAACCGTATTGTCCACACCATTTATCCCACAGTTTTCTCTGGCAACCCTTACTGCAACCTCATCAATATCAACGGCTGTAACAGACTTTGCACCCAATTTTGCTGCTATTATTGAAAGAATACCGGTACCGCAGCCCAAATCTATTACAGTATCCCCAGGCTTTACATACTTCTCCAGTAAAACAGAACACATTTTTGTAGTCTCATGAGTTCCGGTTCCAAATGCCATACCGGGATCCATCTCTATAACAATTTCGTCGTTCTTTATTTCGTAGTTCTCCCATGATGGCTTTATAACTAATTTATCCGTCAAATTAAGCGGTTTGTAGTATTTCTTCCAGGAAGTACTCCAATCTTCATCATCTACTGTAGATGTTCCAACAAATCCTTCCCCTACATCCAAAAACTGACTGATAAACTTCAATTTTTCCTCAATTAAAGACGTCAGCTCGGAAATATTGCGCTCTTCTGAAAAATAAGCTTTTATTGTAACTCCCTCTTCAAGACTGCTTAAAAATTCATCATCCGCATAATCCAAAGTATCCGGCTTTGACAATTCACTTATTATATCATTAGGGTCTTCAATAGCAACTCCACCCGCACCTATGGATGTAAGCATCTCCGTAATTGCATCATATGCTTCCTCGGTTGTCTTTATCCTAACCTCATGCCAAATCATATATATAATAGTCCTCCATAAAAAGCAGTAATATTTAATTTACCAACAATGTTACATTCCAAAGGCATCCTTTACTTTTTCAAAAAAAGTTTTCCTCTGCTCATGAACTTCATCGCCGCTTAATTCGGCAAATTCTTTTAAAATAGATTTTTGTCTGTCATTAAGTTTCTTCGGAACTTCAACCTGTACCTTGACATATTGATCTCCGCGACCACTTCCCCGTAAGAAAGGAATCCCCTTACCCTTAAGTCTGAAAACCGATCCGGTTTGAGTACCTTCAGGAACCTGGTATTTAACTTTTCCATCAAGGGTAGGAACCTCTAATTCAGTCCCTAGTGCTGCTTGCACAAAGGTAATGGGCATCTCACAAATAACATCATTGCCCTGTCGCTGAAAAATTGCATGAGGTTTTACCCTCACAGATATATATAAATCTCCTCCGGAGCCTCCCTTTGATCCGGGTTCTCCTTCTCCCCTTAAAGAAATTGTCTGCCCGTCATCAATTCCGGCAGGTATGTTGATTTTAATTTTTTTGGGCTTTCTTATTCTGCCTTTGCCATTACATGCATCACAAGGATTGGTTATAACTTTTCCCTCACCATGGCAGACATCACAGGTCTTTATATTCACAAATTGCCCAAAAGGCGTTCTCTGCTTATACTGAATCTGTCCGGTTCCATTACAATGCTGACATGTTGACGCATTAGTTCCGGGCTTTGACCCTGAACCTTCGCATTTTTCACAAGTCTCCATTCTATTGATTGAGAGCTCTTTCTCAACTCCAAAAGCCGCTTCCTCAAAACTGATATCAACAGAAGATTTTAAATCAGCCCCTTTTTGAGGCCCCCTTCGCGTTCTCGAGGAAGAAGATCTTCCTCCAAAACCTGAGCCACCGAAAATGGTCTCAAATATGTCACCAAAACCTCCAAAATCGCCGAAATCACCAAAGCCACCATTAAAACCGCCAAAACCACCCTGTTCAAAACCGGCATGACCAAACTGGTCATATTGTGCTCTCTTCTGCGAATCACTCAAAACCTCATAAGCTTCATTTGCTTCCTTAAACTTAGCCTCAGCTTCCTTATTTCCGGGATTCATATCAGGATGATATTGCTTTGCCATTTTCCTGTAAGCCTTTTTTATATCAGCATCGGATGCACTTTTGTCAACACCGAGGACTTCATAATAGTCTCTCTTATTAGCCATCCAATCAACTCCTTCAAATCATAAGATTAATAACACATAGAAAAGATTATATCATTTTGAAATATATATTACAACAAAGAGCCAAAGCCATTTGTAATGACTTTGGCCTTGCATTTTAAGAAATTTGCACAGTGAACTCCGAAACCGGATTTATGCTAAATCACTCAAAAATCTCGATTGATGTAATCTCACAAAATCCTTAAACCACTTTATTTATCATCATCAACCACTTTATAATCAGCATCATATACATTTTCCTGTCCGGTAGCTCCACCTGCCTGCTGTCCGGGATCTCCACCCATATCAGGACCTGCTGCTCCAGGATTCTGCTGATAAATCTTTGCCGATACATCATAGAATGCCTTGCTCAGTTCTTCAGTAGCCTTCTTGATTGTCTCGGTATCTGTACCCTTTAAAGCTTCTTTTACCTTATTTATCTCAGCTTCAATTTTTGCCTTGTCATCGCTTCCGATTTTATCTCCGAGATCCTTTAAAGTCTTTTCAGACTGGAATACCATAGAGTCAGCATTATTTCTTACATCAACAGCTTCTTTCCTTGCCTTGTCTTCTGACTCAAACTTTTGTGCTTCCTTGACTGCCTTGTCAATTTCATCATCAGACAGGTTTGTAGAAGCTGTAATAGTTACTTTTTGCTCTTTACCGGTGCCAAGATCTTTTGCAGATACATGAACTATACCGTTTGCATCTATATCAAACGTAACTTCAATCTGTGGTACTCCTCTTGGAGCCGGTGGAATACCGTCAAGGTTAAACTCTCCTAACAGCTTGTTGTCAGCAGCCATTTGTCTTTCACCCTGGAATACCCTTACTGTTACGGCAGTCTGTCCGTCAGCCGCTGTTGAGAATACCTGACTCTTCTTTGCAGGTATAGTCGTATTTCTTTCTATCAGCTTTGTAAATACTCCACCAAGGGTTTCAATACCAAGTGAAAGAGGTGTTACGTCAAGAAGCAGTAAATCTTTAACTTCACCGGTAAGAACTCCAGCCTGTATAGCTGCACCTACAGCAACACATTCATCAGGGTTTATCCCTTTGAAAGGCTCCTTGCCGAAATATTTCTTAACAGCTTCCTGAACTGCAGGTATTCTTGTAGAACCACCAACTAAAAGAATTTTATCTATTTTGTCTGGGCTAAGACCTGCATCCTGCATTGCACGTCTTGTTGGTTCCATAGTTTTTTCTACAAGATCAGCTGTCAATTCATCAAATTTTGCCCTTGTAATTGTAATATCAAGGTGCTTGGGTCCAGTCGCATCAGCTGTAATAAACGGAAGATTTACATTTGTAGTCGTTACACCTGAAAGCTCTATTTTAGCCTTTTCTGCAGCTTCTTTAAGTCTTTGCATAGCCATTTTGTCATTTTTTAAATCTATGCCGTTTTCTCTCTTGAAAGTATCAACAAGGTAGTTCATTACTCTATCGTCAAAATCGTCACCACCAAGTCTGTTGTTACCATGTGTTGCTAAAACTTCAAATACTCCGTCACCAATTTCAAGTAAAGATACGTCAAATGTACCTCCACCAAGGTCAAATACCAGTATTTTCTGGTCATTTTCCTTATCAAGACCATAAGCTAATGCTGCTGCAGTAGGTTCGTTTATTATTCTTAAAACTTCCAGCCCTGCAATTTTTCCCGCATCCTTTGTAGCCTGTCTTTGTGCATCACTGAAGTATGCAGGAACTGTTATAACAGCCTGACTTACTTTTTCTCCCAAGTATGCTTCAGCGTCCGTTTTAATCTTCTGAAGAATCATTGCTGAAATTTCCTGAGGAGTATAAGAACCATCATCTATTTTTACTTTCCTGTCGGTACCCATATCTCTTTTTATAGATATTACAGTCCTTTCAGGATTAGTAATAGCCTGCCTTTTTGCAACCTGCCCCACTAGTCTTTCCCCTGTCTTAGAAAATGCTACAACTGAAGGAGTTGTTCTTCCGCCTTCAGAATTTGCTATGACAACAGGTTCTCCACCTTCCATTACCGCTACACATGAATTTGTGGTACCTAAGTCTATACCAATTACTTTGCCCATTATAAAAGCCTCCTTCTATTAAATATATATTTTACGTTGATTTCTTAGTATCTGAAACTACAATCAGCCTCAAAATCTTAATTTGCAACCTTAACCATACTGTGTCTTATAACTTTGTCCTTAAGTATATATCCCTTTTGGAATTCTTCAACCACAACATTTTCTCCATATTCCTCGTCATCCACATGGGAAACGGCATTATGCAGATTTGGATCGAACTCCTTACCTACAGCTTCTATGACCTCTACATTCAGTTTTTTCATTACATCCTTGAATTGACGATATACAAGTTCTATTCCTTCCTTTAGTGAAGTACCACCCGCATCGTTGTCTGCAGCCTGGATTGCCCTTTCAATATTGTCAACCACAGGTAAAAAGGCAGCAACAACATCACCTGTAGCATCCATGTATAAAGCCTCTTTTTCTCTGGCAGTTCTCTTTTTATAGTTATCAAACTCTGCCGCTGTCCTTTGCAGCATGTTAAAATACTCTTCACATTGTTTTGACTTTTCTTCACACTTTGCCTTTAGTTCTTCAACTTCCTCACTGCTAAAAACCTCGTCTGACTGGCAGCATTCACATCCACATTCATTTTGAACTTCTTCTCCATTACCCTGGGCTATAGAATCAGCTTTATTCATATCTTGTTCATTATCATTTTGAAAATCGTCTTTTCTTTTCATTGGAATATGTTAACCCTCCTCTTTGATTATAAGTTCTTGCCTCTATCTAAATCTTTGAAGTTTGTACCTATTATTCTGTCAATCTCTTCATTAATCTTCCTTCTCACATAATTCATTGCTGCAAGCACCCTGGCATATTCCATCCTGGTGGGACCTATTATCCCGATAGTCCCAATAACAATGCCTCCCAAATTATATGTGGCAGTAATAAGGCTGCAATCCTGCATCTCCTCAATCTTGTTTTCCTTGCCGATATGAATGTTTATATCGCTTTTGTCACCACTGCTTATGCTGCTCAGAACCAAAGACAATAAGTCCTTGGTATCCATAAGGTTTAGAAACTCCCTTGCTTTTACTACATCACTGAACTCAGGGTAATTTAATATATTTGTTGTACCATCAAGATATACCTCTGAGGAATCAATCTGATTAATGCACTCAGTAACTCCATTTAAAATGGGCAGCAATATCTCCTGGGAAGATCCTATCAAAAATTCGATTTCTCGTATAACTACTATATTAATTTGTTCTAGTGTAAGACCGCTTAATTTATCATTAAAAATATTTGAAACCCTTATTAAAAATTCCGGAGAAACCGTTTCCGGTATCTTGACCAGACTGTTTTTAACAATTCCTGCATTGGTTACCACAACCACCAGCGCACTGCCTCTTTCGATAGGAACAACCTGAACAGCCTTTAAAACATTGTTTTTTCTTTCAGGTGTTGCTGCCATAGAGGTATACTTCGTAAAACGGGACATAGTAGCAGATGCTTGTTTGAGAAGTTGACTCAACTCATTTATCTTTGTCTCCATTTCACTCTTTATAATGTTTATCTCTTCAACAGTAAGTTCACAGGCCTTCATAAGCTGATCTACATAAAACCTGTAGCCCTTGTCTGAGGGTATTCTGCCAGCCGATGTATGCGGCTGTATAAGATATCCCATCTCTTCAAGATCCGCCATTTCATTTCTTATTGTGGCGGAACTAAGGCCTAATTCGTGCTTTTTCGAAACCGACCTCGAACCTATAGGCTCTGCGGTACTGATGTAATCGTCGATAATTGCATGTAAAATCAACTTCTTCCTATCGTCCAAAAACATCATTCTCTCTCCTTTTGTTAGCACTCTACCTTAATGAGTGCTAATACTATTTTAAAAATACCACCGGATTTTTCTTTTGTCAAGATATTTTTATGGGTATTATTTGCTTTTAGATTGCATTATTATTCGCACTAATTATTTTCTGCGGTCTCCCTGATTTAATCTTTTAATTCAATTCCGACTTTAAGTAGGACATGTAATTACAATGTTCTCCCTTTCCTCGTCCTATTAACGGGATCTACAACTTGCTTCACAATGTTTCTTCCATATTTTTCTTCACCCAAATAATATACCACTTTCAGTAAGTTTAAAATTTCCTACACAAATTCCATGAACACCTGATTTGCCAAGTCAAGTCCTACAGAACTAAGACTTACTGACCCATCCTTAACAACAATCAATCCCCTGTCTTTAAGCTTACTTATTTCATCACCATACACATTATAAATATCTTCACCAAACCTAAGTTTAAAATCATCCATTCTTATACCGTCTATAAGCCTTAACCCCAGAATCATAAATTCAGCCATTCTTCCCTTTCTATTTATGACCTCGGAATTTTCAGAGGGGATCTCACCGGCAAAAATACTTGAAATATAACTATCAATATCATAAAAGTTATTATAGCGTATGCCTTCAAAAAAAGAATGGGCACCCGCCCCAATCCCTACATACTCTTCCTCATTCCAGTATACCAGATTGTGCCGGCATTCGTATCCCGGTTTTGCAAAATTTGATATCTCATAGTGTTTATACCCCTTATCTTTCAAATGGGATTTACAGAAATTATACATTTCCCGGTCAATATTATCATCTATAGGTACAAGTTCCCCTTTTTCCAGCTTATTACCAAAAACAGTACCCTCTTCAATCTTAAGGCTGTAGCAGGACATGTGCTCCGGCTCAAGTCCCGCAACACTTTTCATAGTCTCGGACCATTCCCCAAAAGACTGCCCGGGAATTCCAAATATCAGATCCACATTAATATTTCTAAAACCTGCTTTTCTTGCCAATTGAAAATTCTCTTCAAACTCCTTTGCCGTATGTATTCTTCCAAGCTTTCCAAGTATATTGTCCTGCCATGCCTGAAGACCAATGCTCAATCTGTTCACACCCATGTTCCTGTAGGTCAGAAGTTTTTCATAAGTAAGAGTTCCGGGATTTGTTTCAATACTGATTTCTGATGCTTTGTCCCTATTCAATTCCTTATTTATAAGTTCTGAAATTTCCGATAGATATTGGGCATCAACGGCCGAAGGTGTTCCACCTCCGATAAATATGGTCTTTATAGTATAATTCTCAAGTTTTTTTGCATACATACCGATTTCTTTTTGCAGAGCATTAAAATATGCAGGGATAAGCTCATCCCTGCATGCAAAAGAGTTAAAATCGCAGTAAAAACATTTGGATCTGCAAAAAGGTATATGAATATACAAGCCAATGCTCTTTCCTTTTTCCATATCAATACACACCTTTAGGAATCCAGCTTGAGAACGCTCATAAAGGCTTCCTGCGGAACTTCCACACTTCCTACCTGACGCATTCTCTTTTTTCCTTCTTTTTGTTTTTCCAACAGTTTCCTTTTTCTGGTTATATCCCCACCGTAACACTTGGCCAATACGTCTTTTCTATATGCCTTTACAGTCTCTCTGGCAATTATTTTGCCACCAATACAAGCTTGTATTGGTATCTCAAACTGCTGCTTATGAATGGTATCCTTAAGCTTTTCGGCTATTCTTCTTCCTCTTGCGTATGCCTTGTCCTTATGGACTATAAACGAAAGTGCATCCACCACATCTCCGTTTAAAACTATATCCAGCTTAACAAGATCCGATTCCCTGTATCCTAAAAGTTCATAGTCCAAGGAAGCGTAACCCTTTGTCCTTGATTTTAATGCATCAAAAAAATCATATATAATTTCATTTAAAGGCATTTCATAAGTCAGCATTACCCTGCCTTCATCAATATAACTCATGTCCTTATATACCCCACGGCGTTCCTGGGATAGCTCCATTATATTTCCAACAAACTCGGTAGGAGACATTATTGTAGCTTTTACAACCGGCTCCTCCATGCTTTCAATTTCAGCTGTGGGCGGTAAATTAGTAGGATTGTCTATTGACAATTTTTCTCCATCGGTCTTTGTAATCTTATATATAACACTTGGGGCAGTAGTAACGAGGTCAAAGTCATACTCCCTTTCAAGACGCTCCTGTATTATTTCCATATGAAGTAGTCCTAGAAAACCACACCTGAAACCAAATCCTAAAGCTACGGAAGACTCCGGCTCGAATGTCAATGACGCATCATTTAATTGGAGCTTTTCAAGCGCATCCCTCAAGTCACCATATTTCGAACCGTCAGCGGGATAAATTCCACAAAACACCATAGGATTTACCTTCTTATATCCCGGAAGTGGCTCTTTGGCAGGATTCTCAGTTAACGTAACTGTATCTCCCACCCTTGTATCCTTCACATTCTTAATACTTGCGGCGATGTATCCAACTTCTCCGGCTTTAAGCTCAGCGCTTGGAGTTAAGGCTCCCGGTCTGAAATATCCTACTTCTGTAACCACAAAATCCTTTTTGGTATACATCATACGTATTTCATCGCCGACCTTTACCTTTCCTTCTTTAATTCTCGTATAGACAATAACACCCTTATAGCTGTCATAATAAGAATCAAATATAAGCGCACGTAAAGGTGCTTCTTCATCCCCTTCCGGACAGGGAACCACCTTTACCACCTTTTCAAGAACCTCTCTGATATTGAGCCCATTCTTTGCAGATATCAATGGAGCCTCGCTTGCATCAAGGCCGATAACATCCTCAACTTCTTTTTTAACGTGCTCCGGCTGCGCACTGGGCAGATCAATCTTATTTATAACAGGCAATATCTCAAGGTTGTGTTCAAGCGCAAGATATACATTGGCCAACGTCTGAGCCTCTATTCCCTGTGCAGCATCAACAACCAGAATTGCACCCTCACAGGCAGCCAGACTCCTTGAAACCTCATAGTTAAAATCGACATGCCCCGGTGTGTCTATAAGGTTCAGAATATATTCCTCTCCATCCTGAGCTTTATGAACCATCCTGACAGCCTGCGATTTTATAGTAATACCACGCTCACGCTCAATATCCATATTGTCTAAAATCTGATCTTCCATTTCTCGTTTTGTAAGCACCCCGGTTTCCTCAAGCATTCTGTCTGCTAGAGTTGATTTACCGTGGTCTATATGAGCAATTATACAGAAATTTCTTATTTTCTTTTGTCTTTCACTTGCCATTAATTCAGCCTCCAATATAAAGGAAGTTCTTATGTTACAACTACATCAGCATATAATTATAACACAAGAACTTTTTTGTGAACAGGCTATTTTTCATTTATTTTTCTTGATTAGCTGTGGCAATGTAAATTTACCATTTATTTGCACCAAGCTTAGTTTTTGTGGAATTTGTTTCCTTGATTTCTTATCAATAATTGTCACTTTATTTTTGTGATGATATAATGTATTATGTAACGCGTTAACGTAATCCATTGCCAGTACCTCTTAGCTGAATTAAGATCTGGAATTTATGAGGTAAAGGCAGATGGAGTGCATATAATATTATGAAGACAATAATGCCTGTTAAAAATTTATTTTTGCAAACCTGTAACACTATAAAAATAATATTGGAGGTGTAGTGCTTGCCTTATACACTTAATGGTATTGGTAGTTGGTATTATGGCAAAAAAAATGAACATACCCGTCAGGGTATATGCGAATTTTGTGGTAAGAGCACTCAATTAAGGTCTTATGACACCACAAAATTTTTTGTGTTTGTATTTATCCCCATTATTCCTTTAGGTGAAAAAAGGGTTATAGATGAATGCTCCTGCTGCAAAAAGCACAGAGTTATAAGTCTTAAGGAATGGGAAAACCATCTGAAAGGAACCATTGATTCCCTTCACTCAAAGTGGCTTCAGGATCCAAATAATGTTGAAGCTGCCACAGAACTTCTTCAGTCAATAGCCTATTTCAGGGATACTGACAGACTTAGTTCAATATCTCGTGATATTAGAATGCATTGTTCTTATAACGCAGAAATAATGAACCAATTAGGCTTGGTGCATTCTTTTTTCAATCAGTTTGAAGAAGCAGAAGCAGCCTTTAATGCTTCACTTTCCATAAAACAAGACCGAGATGTCGGAGAAAATTTAGCAGAGGCTCTTATGAAAAATCTGAAGCCTGATAAAGCTAAACCTTATCTCAATCATATAAATCAGGAAAGACTCTCCAATAAACTCTATTATATTTTCCTGCTTGTCGAATCGTTTCAGTTTATCGGTGATCACAGATCAGCATTGCAAGTAATTGAGGAATGCGAAAATGCATTCCCTGAATATAAAAATGATAAAACACTGCGTACATACCGTAAGAAATCCCAACGCAATTATGATAGTTCCCGAAGTGTCAAGGGGAAGTTGATTTCAGCAAAATCAAATAATAAAAAACCTGTGGCCTTACCTTTTATACTTCCTAAAATCATTTTCCCCGCACTGATTGTAATCGGATTAATGATTTATATTATAAACGCTTTCTTACTGGGTTTTTCAAGAGAAGTGTATCTTGTAAACGGATTGAATCAACCTTATTCAATTGAAGTAAACGGAGATAAATTTAATCTTGCTCCCATGAGCAGACAAGCAATTAAACTTCCTGAAGGCACTCTAAAAGTGGATATATTGGATCTGAATTCCGACGAACAAAACCTGACGGTTAATATTAAGACGCCCTTTTGGACACGACCTGTAAATAAACCTATTTTTGTTATTAATCCGGATAAAGTTGCGGTATTTCTTTGGCAGGAAACGCAGTACACAGTTGAAGAGATAGATAGCGCAAATTATAAGCCCCCTTACCGTTACTATGCAGGACAACACTTTTACAAATTAGATAGTGTGGATTACCTTTTTGAAGAGTTTCCAGAAACTATTATGATGGAAGAGGGTTCTAAAAAAATCAAGTCTCAATTTATCCAGTTAAATGAAAGTGAGTTAACTTCATATTACGCGGACATTTTAAATACCCTTGATTCCGGGGATATTTTGTCCTATACAAAGGCCAGGCTAAACTACGAACCCGATAATGAAATAAACATTTATACATATTTAAATTATTCTGATAAGGATAGCGCTATTGCGCACTTAAAAACAAGATTAGATGAAAGGCCTATATTAATCAACTGGCACCGGGCTTATCAAGACTATATGGAATCATATGATCCATCACATGATTTAGAAGGAGCATACTCTTCTTATCTGGAAAACGAAAAAGACAATAAAGCCTTATATTATCTGCTGAGCAGGATTTCAGAGAACCCAAAAGATTCGGAGAAATTACTCCTAAAATCAATTGATGGCAATGACCCATGTCCTTTTGGCTATCATGGATTGGCTTATCAAATGTTATCCGACGGAAACTATGAAAAGGCTTTACTTTATGCACAAAAAGCTGTTGAAGCTCTTCCGGACCAGAGCTCCTTTAATTCGGTGCTAAAAGACGCTATGCTGGCACAAGGAAAGTATGACCTGCTATTGCAGGAAAACAAGTCGCAACAACTTTCCAATCCATATGACGGAAAACTGATAGCAGAAGAAATACTCCTGCATATGGCTCAAAACGATTCTACCAGTGCCCAAAATTCTATTTCTACTTATCTGACACGTATCGGGTCAGCTGATGGAGAACTTATGCAAACGTGGAGCAGTTATTTAAACGGTGTGCTTGCTTATTGTTCAAACGATACATCTGCATACGGTGCTTCTGTTGAAGGGCTTGGGACTCCCCAGTTTGACTTTGAAAGTGCGCTTATTAACGGAGAATTTGATAAAGCTTCACAAATCGCCACAGAAAATCACTTTGATGGTTCATACTTTCTTTTGCTTTATCTAGCACAGGATAATCCTGATTCTGCCTCCCAATATCTAAATCATGCAATAGATGCATACAGAAGCGGGGATGCAACCTCTCGATTATTAGCAGATTACCTTTCAGGAACAAAAGAATTTGTATTGGATGAAGTAACGTCGATAGTGATCCTTCCGGACTCAAAGCGTATTGTTATGGCAGCGTTGGGAAAAATAAATCCAACTTACCAGAAAGAACTATTTACATTTGCCAAAAAGCTCAACTATGACAGAATATTTCCTTATCACTTAATCAGCAAAATAGTTGAGAACAGCTAAATGTTTTCAAAACTATGGGGCTTAGGATAAAAAGATTTATCACTAAAGCCCCATTTTTTAATGCCTAAGAAAGTACATTACTTTCTGGCATCAAAAAAGTCTACCGCAAGGTTGTTTGCTGCAGAGAAATACCCTGGCTTTAAATCGGCGAAGCCGACTTTTTTATAATTTTGATTCCTCAGGAAAGTAAAATTACTATTAGTCAACAGATTTGATTTGGCAATCCTAATAGTTTTTCCTTTATATGCTAGAGGATACCAAAAGACAAAGCAACAACAAATAAACCCAGAATTATGTAGAACACTCTTGCCCCTGTTCTCCCAAACAAAGAAACAAATAACCTTGCCTTACGGTTCTCAAAAAACCAATCCCAATTAAAGATGGATGCCACTATTGAAAACAACCCGGCTCCAAATATAAAGAAAAAATAGAATTTCTCCATCAAGTCCCCTCATTTCAAAAAAATTCAATCATTTAAATTATAGCACAAGCCCAACCAATATGCTATTCTTATACTGCATATTTTGTACATGCACTTTTTTATTAGTTGCTTACAATTTAAGGTTGTTGATTGGCAAATAATATAGTATTATTATCTTATAGACAAAAAAATTTCTTATCACATGTATCTCAAGGAATATTTTACATTCATTTTTCTTTCCTTTTGAGAAATCATGTACATATGTCTATTGAACTGATATTCTTAATATATTTCATACTAATTGGGTTCACTAGATATTGATAGGAAAGTTTTTATAATTGATTTACAAATATTTTTGGGAGGGGATCAGTAAAATGAAAAAAGTAGGTTCAATTTTTATAGCGGTTGCGTTGTCACTCACAACTGCTATTACGCCGGTTTTAAACGTATCGGCGGCAAGTATATCCAGTTCTAGTTATCCTGAAGCTCTAAAGGATTCGATTTGGTTTTATGACGCAAACAAGTGCGGGAAAGATGTAGCAGCCGACAATGTATTCAGTTGGAGGTCTGCATGTCATACCACCGACGGAAATGACATTGGCCTTGATCTTACGGGAGGCTTTCATGATTGTGGAGATCATATCAAATTCGGTATAACAAACGGCTACTCAGCTTCAATTCTGGGCTGGTCACTGTATGAATTCAAAGATGCTTTTGATGCATCGGGAAACACTAATAAGATGTTATCCACTCTCAAGTATTTTACCGATTATTTTATGAGATGCCGTGAAAGTGCTACAAAATATTATTACCACGTTGGTGATCCTTCCGATCACGATTATTGGGGACCACCGGAGTTACAAACAGGTTCAAGATCAACAAAGCGCTATATGGGTTCCGGGCAAGGAGCAGCTGATGTATGCGGTTTATATAGCGGTGCTCTTTCACTCATGTACTTGAATTACAAGGATATTGATTCAGCATATGCGGAAAAATGTCTTACCCATGCAAAAGAACTATATGCACTTGGTAAAAACAACCCTGGAGTTGGAAACGGAGATGCGTTTTATTCATCAAGTGATTGGAAAGATGACATGGCATGGGCTGCAATGTGGTTGTACGTTATAGAAAAAAACAACTCCTACTTAAGCGATGCTAATACATGGGTACCTTCACCAGCTACAAACTGGACCATTTGCTGGAACGATATGAAGCTTGCTGTAGCAGCAGTTGGAGCTGAAGCAACTGGAGATTCAAAATACAAAGATGCCTTGGATTTCAGCTTGTCACATTGGAAAAACGGCGTAACTACTTCAGGTGGCGGATTAAAAATACTGGATTCTTGGGGTACTTTAAGATATACCGCTGCTGAATCTTTGCTTGCACTGGTATACCACAAGCTATACAAAGATGATTCGTCAAAGGCCTTTGCCAAATCACAAATAGATTATATTTTGGGTAACAATCCAGCCAACATGTCTTATATAATCGGTTTTGGATCCAACTACCCAAAACACCCACATCACAGAGCAGCCAGCGGATACGTAGGTTGGAATGATTGGAAGAATCCTGCAAAGAACGTGTTAACCGGTGCACTTGTTGGTGGTCCCGATAGCGGCGATACATATACTGATTTGACAGACAAATATACATGTTCTGAAGTTGGAATAGACTATAATGCAGGTTTAGTTGGTGCTTTGGCCGGTATGGTTCAATTCTACGGCAACATACCTCAAAATACCAGTACACCTACTCCTCAATCACCTACACCCACACCTACAAATTCATCATTTAAACGTGGTGATATCAATAATGATAATTCAATCAATGCTATTGACTATGGATTATTAAAGCAAATTCTACTTAGGATTCCTACTTCAGTAGCGGTAAATATGGATGCAGCTGATGTTAATGCTGATGGCGGAGTAAATTCTTTAGACTTTGGAACATTAAGAGGATATTTACTTGGAATGCTTAAAATACCACAATAATAATTCTTGATTGAAATTTATAAAGATAAACGAAAATCCCCGGGGTATCATCCGGGGATTTTTGTTTTTCGGTAGACTACACAATCTTCGGTTTAAGGTATTTATTGCTATTACTTCCACCAGGCTTTACTTTCCCGTTTGTATTGTTGATAGATAAGAAATTCACGTACATTTCTTGAAAAAGCCAACATAACAACTACAAATAAGTCAAATCCTATAATCAAATAAGTATACAGTTTCAACACCGAATTATTAAACGTACCAAGCACCACAAGACCCATAATTATGGAAACCTGTGATAAAACTATAGTAAGAACTTTAGCACCTTTATATCCCTTATGTAGGAAATTACACAGAATACAGGCAAGCACAAGCCTTACAATCCCGGTTCCTAGATTTCGAAAATTACCGGTAAATAAATTCATCAACTGACTGATAACATCCAGGCCTATAAAACCTGTAATTATTACCATTACCAATTTTTCACCTTTCCAAATTCTTTCTTCCTCCAGTACTATCTGTTCCTCTTCATTTTTTTCTTCTACCACTTCTTTACCCTCCTAAACTCTTTTCCAAGGTTTCCTTAGATGGAACCTCTATGCCTTTTATTTTAAATTACAAGCTTATTTATTTCAACACTTTTTATTCCAGCAAACAAGATTTATATAATACAACCAACTTTTAACATAATCTTTAAAGATAATGAATGCTTTTAAATGATTTTGATGTCAAGATGTGAAGTTATTCATTTAACTCCTGCAGCTTTATCGGTAATAAGTCTACGAGCACCTATTCATGCAGTATATTTGAACTTGAACGATGCAATACAATCTGTGTTAATGATAGCATTTTACCTACTCAACCTGAATTTTCACAGGTTGCGTGTAAATATCGTAGGTATCGTCTTCCCTGTCTGATAGCTTTGCTGTATAACGGAGCAATACATAAGCCGTCCCGGTTTTTTTTGAAATAATCCTGTTACCGTTCACCCCAATAACATCACCGCCACTAATAATCACAATATCAGGCTCAACACCTTTGATCTCTCCTCTATATGTTTTAACATCAGCATCAAGTGATGCAGTTATTCCGCACTTCATGGACATACTGCCTTGTTTTGGAATAATTTCTGCTGCCCAGTCAGAAAACACCTGCGCACAATCCGTTGTCATTCCGCATACTCCCATTTTAAAGTACTTAATAATTGTATCTTTGTCGGTAAATCCCCAAACCCAGACATTCATACCTCTGTGCCGGGCAACTTCAATAAACTTCCTGTCAACAGCATTATAATCGGGCATAATGCTTGAGTTAAGTGTCTGAACCTGCCACAAAACATAGCGTAGTGACCAATAAGTATTAAATTTAAAATCATATCCACTGCGAAGATAGCCAAGTGACATTTCCGGCATTTGCTGCTGTGTTATTTTCAGTTGCTCGTCATATGCTGAAATAGTCACCAAATGTTCCTCTGTTCCTAATTTTTTTGAGTATTCAATATAGCGATCAACCGCTGCGGGATTAGTATCTTTAATTTCTACGAAAAGCACTTGATTTTTTCCTGTAAAACTTTCCACATACTGGTTAAGCGTTGGAATTCTTGCCATAGGATATTTTGCAGGAAACTGTTTGTTTGCCAGATATCTGCTCAATTCCTCAAGTGTTTTGTCTGCAACATTGCCCTTACCGTTGGTAGTTCGATCAATAGTATAATCGTGCATTAATATTAAATTCTGTTTTCCATCGGCTCCTCGCTTTGTTATTCTTATGTCATTTTCAACCATATCTGCACCGAGTTGAAAGGCAAGCTTAGCTCCTTCGATTGTGTTTTCAGGTGCAAGGCTTGGAACACCTCTGTGAGCAATTGAAAATGGCTTTCTGATAATAGTTGTATTATACCTATACAAAGCCAATGCCTGCGTTGCCTTTTCCGGCACATCAGTTACAATACCGTTTGCTCCTGCCGTAATCATCTTGTGAAGTGTAACAAGTTTTTGCTCCGAATCCTCATCTTTTACTTTTTCTTTAGTCCATACAGTAAATAACCTCTGTTGAAGATACTGGACATTGCTTTTTGTGGCAGCTTCTGAAGGGATTATGGCAATCTTTGCCTGATTAATGTTTGTGGTATTTCTTATATTCATCAGTTCACTTATATCCACATTCTGGGGTAAATTTTCAAATTCAACTATTCCCCTTATGAATAAGTAGTTTTCTCTCGCAAGTTTAACAAGCTCTGGAGATTTTGAAACAATGAAGGCATCCTCTATTGCATTACCCTTTAAATATTCGGTTATTTCCATTACTGCAACAGGGTCGTTTACCCTGAACGCAGGTATTATTTTTGATTTCATCGCTTCATACATTGATTTTACATTACCAATTACATTTTCCGGATTTTCTCCTAAAACCTCCAGATTTTTATTAATAGTAAGAATAGCTGTTGCGGCTTGTCCTTTGGATATTAAATCTTCAAACTGCTTTTCATTTTTTATTTCCGTGACTATTGACGGTGCCATGGCAATTTTAGTATCAGGTTCCCAAACTCTTGAATAATTATCTTCAGGCCTTTTCAATGTATTCAGAGGCGCGTCCAATAGGGTTATTCTTACGTTGTCTATTCTCATTACGCATCCGTTGGCCTGAAACCCTATCCCACCTGTAGGGTATATTCCATCCACATGCATCTCTATCATAGGAACATCATTAATCAATTCCTGTATCCTGTTGTCATATGCCTTGACCTTGTAGCGATACATTTTTGTATCCTTTATTTCTTCATAATAAAAGGCCCTTTGCATGACATTCCATGCATTTGAAGAATTACGCTCCGCAAACTCGACCCCGTTAACCAAAGTAGCATTTTTTCTCACTGCCATCTGGTAATATGGGTAGTTACCATTTTGTATCCTGAACATTATTGAGTTCCATCTTAAATTGTCATTTGCTGACTTGCAGGTTATGTCAGCTTCAATCATATAATTGCCAAATATACTTAAATAACCAGGCATCAAAATCCTTACCGGATTATCAGGTTTTGATCTGGCATCAATTTCAAATGCGCCTTTTTTCACCCCGGACTTCGAAGGACTAACCCCCTCGAGCCTTGTCCAGCCTTTGGGCATAGTCCCATCAGGTAAGCCGTCAAACTTCTCCTCATATAATACATAATTGTCACTTTCATTTTCCTTTGCCAATAACAGCAATGTGGTGGAACCCCCACCTACTGAAACTGTCGCAGTAGTTATTCCTGCCTTGAGTATCTTTACTTCACCATTTTCATATCGGGCAATATCAGCCTTATCGAAAGACCAATGGCATTGACTGCCGGTTATTTCACAGCTGGTAGAATCTTTGAATCGGGCATTGAACCTTATGTTTTCCGTTTTCAAAACACCTTTCAATCCCAGTACATATCCTTGTTTGTGTGAAATTGAAATAACTTCCGACCTGAAATCAGATGAACCTGCATAAACAATTGTGCTCTCTTTTTCCTGATATCCAAAACTAGAAATAGCAGAATTACAAAATATTATTAAAACCAATGAAATAATGGTAATAATTTTCTTCATTAAATATTCACCTCGGACAAAACGGATTTGTATACAGATTGAATACAGTTGTACAGATTATAATTCCAAAAACACGAAAAAAACACCGCAATTACCTCATATCAAGTAATTAAGTGCCTACTACATTTCTGCAATTCCTATTGAATGGAACAACAATGTAAGCGCTCAAGTTTTGTCTGATTATGTCACTTTATACATAGTATTATACACAAAAAGCAAATTATTGTAAATATATTTTGAAATATTTAGGAATAGCTTTATATATTAATTAGATAATCTATCATTCCTTAACGCCCAGATGGAGCTTTTTCATTTCAAACCAATCAGTTACGCGTTTATAATCCCTTGCTATATATTTTGTATTAATATATATAGCATTATCAAAAAAGCTTATTCTGTAATAATCTTCGCCATAGGGATTAACAGAGATGATGCCAAAACCCTTCTTGTCATTAAGCAAACCACTCATGGAGTAATCCGCAGCACCAATCCCTAAACAAAGTATTAATACAAAAAACAAAAATGTCATAGCCAGCTTCAACCTGAAGTGACGAATCTCTCTGAATCTCTGAACTCTGTTCATCATTATCTCCGATAAATTTATTATTACTAAGGGATAACGAAAAAAACAACATCCTATTCTCATATTTTGAAAACATTATCAAATCAAGTTTTTTCGTTATCCAAAGTATGAATATATATTTTAGTCATACCTAATTGTATTAAGGAAATTGAAGCGCGATAAAAAATCTTTATCGCGTTCAATATACACAACTATATTATTGCCCAAATAAGTTTTATTTATTATTTACAACTTCATTTATGACCTCTGCCAGATATTTCACGCTTTCAAGACACTCGCCCATCGTATTTCCATCCCCTCCTATTTCAACAATCATTGATCCATTTGTAAGATGCTGGTTAAATCTGTTCGGACTAATAAATATAGGTCTTGTTAAACCCGGATATTTTTCATTCAATTTTTGCTGAAGTGTTATGGCAAGTTTTATGTTTTCCTTCCAGTTTGGATGATCTAGTCCTGTTGCGTTTGTACCCATAACAAACATTATTTTTGCAGCTTTCTTCCCTTTTACATCAGTCACAACTCTCAACTTTTCACTTTTGAGAGCATCTCTGTGAAGATCAATAACTATTTTTATTGAAGGATAGCTTTTTATTATGTTGGTTGCAGTGTTAAGTGACCTTCCATAAGCGCCGGAAGTCCCTGAATAATCGTGTACTGTTGCATTATGTATTACTTCTATGCCGTATTCCTTCCTTAAAATCTGTGCAAGTTCCTCCCCCACCCGAACGACGTTCCAGCGGTTATCATTTGTCCTGCTTGGGACACCAGCCTTACCCAACTGGCTGATATCTTTCAAAAAGCTTTCCGTTGTATGGGTATGGTAAATCAGTACCTCCGGCCCTTTCTTACTAAAATCCAGCTTCAGAGGTTCTTTCATTATTTCTTCAATATTTATATTTAGTTTAGTCTCATTGTTAATAGCTATTTTGCCGTATGAAACCGCATCGTCATCAGTAAGGTCGCTTTCTTCAGATTCGTCTATGTATATGCTGCTTATTACCGGTTCTGCATATTGATCGGCTTCATCTTCCTTTGCAATTTCCGAAAAATTAAACTGTTTAGGATTGGTGGCCTCCTTTTGTGTCAGAAGTTTACGGTAATCATTATTATAATAGTTAAAGAATATTGGAGATTGAGCATTCAGAATTGTTATAGGGCTGTTCAGATCAAAGTGAAATACATCATTTACAATTCCTTTTATCTGCCCGGATAATGAACGGCTTGATGTTCCACTGTTATAAATTGTGTCTATTATGGGCAGGGAATTTTTCAATGCAGACCTGTAATTTTCCACATCAACACTTGCAATAATTGCTTTGTCGGAACTGTAAAGAAGATTCCCACCGGCTACCCCTATTTTTATAGCAAGGATCGCCCCAACTACTATCATTATTATCTTTATTACTGTAAAACCTATCGCTCTTGCTTTTTTGTACTTATACCTCTTTCTCATTTTGTCCTCCGTTTGTGGATACTCTAGCCTTATCCATTGTAAGTTTTTTATTTGTTAATTATAATAATATTCTTTCTAAACTTTTTTTATGACATCTATTGATTAATTCTGTAAAAAAATATATAATGTATGTGTATCTCCTTTTGAGGGATATTTATTATATATTCTATGCAAGTGGTCTACTTATAATGATTGACTGAAATATTCAATTTTAAACCACAACATGTAATCACTTAGTTTCCAGTCGGATTTAATTCAAGTATTAAAGCAACAAAATGATTTACTCTTTAGATTTTTGTGTCAAATAAGCATAATTTAAGTCTATTGCTTTTATTTTGGTTGTGCTTCGTATAAAATTAGTTTTGGTTGTGCTTCGTATGAAATTAATTTTGTCTTTTGCATTGCATATATTCACTAAACAAATCTACAGAATTTAATCAATTAACTAAAAGGAGGATTAATTAGTATGTATGACTTTAAGACATTAAAGTGCTACAATTGCAAATCTGTAATCCTTAATCTATCTGAAGTTGAAATTTCCAAGCTCAACGGACTTAATTTCCAATGTGACTGCTGCGGTCATCAAAATCGTTTGCAGGGTTTGAAGTTCATCAAGAACTCCAATAACAACGACCCCTATTTGAACATTTTAAGTATTGATAATGTCCTATTATTGCCAAACCCCTTGTAATTATATGTGACTTTCGAGTTGAGACCTCAAGGTTTTATTAAATCCCAAAACGTGTAAAGTTGCATAGATTCCGATTTTTCTAAAGTTCAAGTTTAATCCGCAATAAACATATAACTATGAAAATATCATAAACTTTACATAAAAAACTACTTTGGTAATCCAAAGTAGTTTTCTAATTTCACTCCTTAAAATCAATACCTATATAGTTGTTTCCAAGGTCTTTTTGCTATTTACTACCGGGTAAATCTCCACTTCCTCACTCCGGCTTTTTTCACTCGATTCAAAGTTCTTAAAAGCCACCGACATCATGAGCTTTATCCTGTTCAGCTGATTAACCTCACTAGCTCCAGGGTCATAGTCCACAGCAGTAATATTGGCCTTGGGATATCTGTTCTTAAGCTCCTTGATCATTCCCTTGCCTGTAACATGGTTTGGAAGACACGCAAAGGGCTGCATACAAACTATATTTTGAGCTCCACTGTTAATCAACTCTATCATTTCAGCCGTCAAGAACCATCCCTCTCCTGTTTGATTGCCTAAAGACAATACCTCTGATGCAAGATCCGCAAGCTGATAAATTGAACAAGGTGCATGAAAACGTTTACTCTTTTCAAGTGCCTTTCGCATATCTTTTCGGTAAAACTCGATAAAGTCGATAGCATAGTTCTTTATTACTTTTGTCATTTTCCTGTCTGATAGATACTCATGTTTAAAATTACTGTCGTAGGCACAGTAGAGCAGAAAATCAACCAAATCTGGCATTACAGCTTCTGCGCCTTCTCTTTCGATTATATCAACAATGTTATTGTTAGCTGTCGGATGGAATTTAACAAGTATTTCACCCACCAGACCAACCTTTGGTTTTTCAACATTATTGATTTTTAAATTGTCGAACTCTTCGACTATTTTATATATATTCTCTTTAAAAGTACTGTGTTTTCCACTTCTAATTGACTCTTTACATTTTTGAACCCATGAATTATATAAAAGATTCGCAGATCCTTTTATCTTTTCATAAGGTCTGACCCTGTAAAGCACCCTCATCAAAAGATCTCCATATACCAAGCCGATCAAAACCTTGTTTAATAGCCCTGGTGTTTTCTTAAACCCGGGATTTTTCTCAAGCCCGGCAAAGTTCAAGGAAATAACCGGAATATGAGACATATTGGCATTTTTTAATGCTTTCCTCAAGAAACCAATATAGTTGGTTGCCCTACAACCACCAGCCGTTTGACTTATCATCACCGAGGTATTATTCAAATCATACTTACCTGATTTTAACGCCTCAAGAACCTGCCCAACAACAATAATAGAAGGATAACACGCGTCATTATTTACATACTTAAGACCTTCATCTACTGCATTGCGGTCAACTGACGGCAGAATCTCAACATTATAACCCGAAGCATTAAACGCCTCTTCAAGGAACTGAAAGTGAATTGGAGACATCTGAGGAATAATAATTGTATGCCTTTTTCTCATCTTTCTGGTAAACATAACTTTTTTGCAACCCGAATCTCCATCAGCAAGCTCATAACCGTTCTTATCCCTTTCGTCCATTGCGGCCTTAAGGGATCGAATACGAATTTTTGCAGCTCCTAGGTTATCTATTTCATCTATTTTCAAAACGGTATAAATCTTACCTCTGCTGGCTAATATCTCTTCAACCTGGTCGGTGGTAACAGCATCAAGTCCACAACCAAATGAGTTAAGCTGAATAATCTCAAGGTCTTTCCTGTCCTTGACAAAGCTTGCCGCCCTATACAATCTTGAGTGATACATCCATTGGTCAACTACCCTCAATGGCTTTTGCACATTACCAAGATGTGCAATTGAATCCTCAGTAAGAACAGCTATACCAAAGCTGGTAATGATGTTTGGTATTCCATGATTGATTTCAGGGTCAATATGATAAGGCCTTCCTGCAAGCACTATACCCTTACCACCTGTCTCTTCAAGATATTTAAGGATTTCTTCTCCCTTATTCCTTATATCCTGCTTGACCTTCTCAATCTCTTTCCATGCCTTTTCCGCAGCATTTTTAATTTCAGCCATGGTAATGCCAAATAGGTTAAACTCCTCGTAAAGCCTCTGTGTTAAGCGTTTCTTATTATCTAAAGGCAAAAACGGGTTCATGAATACTATTCCGCTTTCCTTTATCACATCCATATTATTCTTGATCACTTCAGGATATGAAGTAACTATAGGACAATTATAATGATTATCCGCATCCTTGTACTCATTTGTCTCATATGGAAGACATGGATAGAAAATAATATCCACACCTCTGTTTATAAGGCTCATAATGTGTCCATGCACAAGCTTTGCTGGATAACATGCAGACTCTGAAGGTATAGTTTCAATGCCAAGCTCATAGACCTTTTTTGATGATCTTGGAGACAACTCCACCCTGTATTTGAGTTCTGTAAAAAATGTAAACCAAAACGGATAGTTCTCGTAAATATTCAACACACGAGGAATTCCTATCGTTCCCCTGTATGCCTGATCCTGTTTTAACGGAACATAGGAAAAAAGCCTTTTATACTTGAAATCATAAAGGTTTGGAACATTTTCCTTTTTCTCTTCAATGCCTGCGCCCTTTTCGCATCTGTTACCCGATACAAATTCCTTGTTTCCCTGAAATTTATTTATAGTTAATAAGCAGTTATTGCCACAAAGATTACATCTTCTCATTGATACTTCCATGCTAAACTTTGAAAGTCTGTCCTCACTCAATAGAGTGCTGCTGTATCCCTCTTCATATCTCTCATGAGCGACCAGCGCTGCCCCATAGGCTCCCATAAGGCCGGCTATGTCAGGCCTTATGGCTTTCTTTCCGGAAATCAGTTCAAAGCTTCTCAATACTGCATCGTTGTAAAAAGTTCCTCCCTGAACAATAACCTTGTCGCCTATTTCTTCAGGATTCCTTATCTTTATAACCTTCTGAAGTGCATTTTTTATAACCGAATAAGACAATCCGGCTGATATATCACCAACCGACGCACCCTCCTTCTGTGCCTGCTTAACTCTGGAATTCATAAACACAGTACATCTGGAGCCTAAATCGACAGGTTGTCTTGCCAATAGTGCCTCACGTGCAAAATCCCTGACCTCCATATTGAGCGAGTATGCAAATGTCTCGATAAAAGATCCGCAGCCTGAAGAACAGGCTTCATTAAGCATAATACTGTCTATGACACCATTTTTTACCCTGAGGCATTTCATATCCTGCCCGCCAATATCTAAAATAAAATCCACACCGGGTAATATTTTCTCTGCAGCCTTGTAATGTGCAATAGTCTCTATCTCCCCTATATCCACTTCAAGAGCAGATTTAATAAGACCTTCACCATACCCGGTAACAGTTGAATTGGCTATTTTTGCTTTTTGGGGAAGTCTCTTATATATATCCTTTAAAATGCTTACAGCAGAATTTAAAGGACTTCCGTTATTACTACCGTAATAGGAATACAGAATTGAACCCTTTTTATCAATTAGGGCTGCTTTGGTTGTGGTAGAGCCCGCATCAATTCCGAGGAAACATTTACCCTCAAATTCCTCTAAATTCCTTGTCCCAACCTTTGTTGCACTATGCCTCTCACAGAATTCTTCCAGTTCCTTCTCATTCTTAAATAAAGGTTCCAACCTTTCAACTTCATGAACTACAACTTCATTCAAAAGATGCAGCTTGCTTTCTAAAGATTTGAAAGAAACAGGGCTTAAATCTTTAGACGATATCGCAGCACCTAACGCAACATACAACTGTGCATTATCAGGAAAAACAATCTGGTGCTCGGGAATCTTTAAAGTTTCGACAAACCTTTCCCTCAGCTCAGACAAAAATTGAAGAGGTCCTCCTAAAAATGCTATATTCCCCCTTATGGGTTTTCCACACGCCAATCCACTGATAGTCTGATTTACAACAGACTGAAAAACAGAAGCTGCAATATCTTCTCTTGCTGCCCCTTCATTTATAAGTGGCTGGATGTCAGTCTTTGCAAAAACTCCACATCTTGCGGCAATCGGGTATATTACCTTATGCCCTTTAGCCAACTCATTGAGACCTGCCGCATCGGTTTTAAGAAGCGAAGCCATCTGATCTATAAACGCACCTGTACCTCCGGCACAGGTACCGTTCATTCTTTGCTCAATTCCACCTTCAAAGTATGTTATCTTGGCATCTTCCCCACCTAATTCTATTACAACATCAGTGTGAGGAATAAAAGTCTCAATTGCCTTTGTACTGGCAACAACTTCCTGGATAAATGGTATACCTATCCATTCCGAAACAGAAATTCCACCCGATCCGGTCACCATTATAGTTATTTCTTCATTTGAAAATAAATTGTAAGCCTCACTGATAAGTGAGTATATTGTCTTTCTGATATCTGAATAGTGTCTTTGGTATTTACCGAACAATACTCTGTCAAATCTATCAAGTACAACCAGCTTTACAGTGGTCGATCCTACATCCAATCCTACATGCAAAAATTTCTTCATAGACAACGCAGCCAGCTTAAAGCCGCATTCACACCCCTTTCAAACTACATCCACCCTTATGATAGCATAACAATTATTTTCTACTATATGTTCCCCGAAAGCATATTACATTCATTTTTTCTTTTCGTGAAATCATATACCTCTATTTATCGATCACAAATAATAAATATTGCTAATTGAATCCAATAACCACGGGCGTTTCCACAAACTCATTTCTCAATATTTACGGTAGAAACCAATTAAATCATACTTTTTAAAGCACATGCTTAAAAGCATTTTACAAAGAATTTACCCGCTCCAAATCCATGTTTACATAAAGCATTTTACACTACCAATAATGCGAACTGCAAGCATTATACCAATAATAGGAATCTGTATATTTTCCCATACCAACAGTATACATATATATATTTATATGTTAATCAAGAAAAATATTCTTATTTATCAATTCAAAAATTCTTGAATAAATATTTAAACTGCATAACCTATGCCGAACGCGATAAAGATTTCACATCGCGCTTCAATCTCCTTGATTTATTATCGTGAAAATAAATTTTTCCTTGTAAAATCATTTTCACTAATTATATATAAACTCAGAATAAATAAAAGGTGTTAAACGGGAAAAACCTCAGCATAGCTCTTCCGGTAATATTATCCACATTCTCTGTGCCTATGGTTCTGCTATCCTTACTTTCATTTGGAAGCCTGTTATCACCCAGAACATAAACACAGCCCTCTTCAACTCTGACTTTACTGTAATCTTTATTAACTTCCAGAGTGGTATCTCCGTTTATATAATCTTCTTTCAATTCTTCCTCATTGACATAAACCTTACCATCACGAATTTCAACGAGGTCACCTTCAATGCCGATTACCCTCTTTATTATCGGACTTGTCCTTAAATCTAATTTTACAGGGTCATCAATTGTGACAATATCACCCCTGTTTATATTGCCTAATCTGGGACTTATCTTTTCGATTATAAGCCTGTCACCATTGTGGAGAGTTTTTTCCATGGAGTTTCCGCTGACAACAGTAATCTGTGCAACATAATTAACTATGAGCACACCTAATACTACTGCTATAAAAATGTGTACCAACCAATCCAGAACCTCTTTTAATACTGGATGCTTATTCGTAACAATTCCTCCTTATTATAATGTAGCTTAACAACCTTAATACTTAATAAAAACCCATATTAATAAATTGTATATAATTTATTACCTTTTTTCAAGTGAACTTAGCTGAATATCACGGTAAACGCATGAAAATAAATTTAACACTAAACCCAATTTGAAGGGTTTTTAAAAATGCCATTTCGGCATCAAGTATAAGATATGAGTATAAATTGAAGTGAAAAAACTTAAATTCCA
>Ga0116193_1000089_pt1 | contig 86210 bp, 72 predicted proteins | sample AD_UKC115_MetaG_FD_89892 | JGI IMG/M metagenome (GOLD analysis project Ga0116193, IMG submission 89892) | Active sludge microbial communities of municipal wastewater-treating anaerobic digesters from Hong Kong - AD_UKC115_MetaG | ecosystem: Engineered > Bioreactor > Anaerobic > Digestate...
TCCTGGTACAACCAATATAAAATCGGTTAAGCTTGTCTGAATGCATGATGTAAACCTCCCATCCCATAATTAAAAAAGCCTTACTCATCGTAAGGCCCTGCTCCCCCTGCTGGACTTGAACCAGCGACCCTCTGATTAACAGTCAGATGCTCTAACCAACTGAGCTAAGGAGGAATTTTTCCCACCGTTTCCGGTTTTGGGAGGGCAAAAATAAGCGTTTTTATATTTCAGCGGCAAAAAACGACGACCAAAAATTAAACTTTCCCGTTTTTAATGACCTCTACAACGCCGGGATCCAACAGGGTAGTGATATCCCCCAGGTTTTCGGTCTCCCCCTCTGCAATTTTTCGGAGGATCCTGCGCATAATTTTACCACTTCGGGTTTTAGGAAGCCCCTGTACAAACTGGATTTTATCCGGCTTTGCAATAGGTCCGATAATCCGACTCACCGTTTGCAGAATATCCTGCCGTATAAGGTCTGCATTGGCCATTTTTCCTTCAAATATCACATAGGCATAAATTCCCTGTCCCTTTACCTCGTGAGGGTATCCTACTACTGCACTTTCAATAACCCCGGCATGCATATTTAGTGCATTTTCCACTTCGGCCGTACCAATCCGGTGGCCACTAACATTCAATACATCATCTACCCGACCGGTAATCCGATAGTTTCCTTCTTTATCTTTTAATGCCCCATCGCCCGAAAAATACAAGTTGGGATAGGTGGCAAAATAATTGGTTCGGCATCGTTCGTGATCCCCGTAGGTAGTACGTAAAATTCCGGGCCAGGGGGTTTTAATACACAGATTGCCCTTAAAGTATCCATCCTCATTCGGTGTGGTAACCACTTTCCCCTCTTCATCTACCAAAACCGGTTCTACCCCAGGTAGCGGAAGGGTTGCCCAACTCGGCTTAGAAGGAGTAATCCCTGCTAATGTGCTGATCATAATTCCCGCAGTTTCAGTCTGCCACCAGGTATCTACAATCGGGCAGCGACTTTTTCCAATATTCTCATCATACCAATGCCAGGCTTCCTCATTTATGGGTTCACCCACGCTGCCGAGTACCCGAAGTGAACTGAGATCTTTCTCTGCCAATGGCGAAGAACCAAATCCCATAAGGCTTCGGATGGCGGTTGGGGCTGTATAAATGATGTTTACCTTGTATTTATCTACAATATCCCAAAACCTACCCGCATCGGGCCAGGTAGGTATGCCTTCAAACATCAGCGATTGGGCACCTACGGCTAAGGGACCATAAACGATATAACTATGGCCTGTAATCCAGCCAATATCGGCGGTGCAGAAATAAACATCCCCCTCCCGGTATTGGAACACATTTACAAACGTGTAGGCCGTCCAAACCATATATCCTCCAATTGTGTGCACCACGCCTTTTGGCTTTCCGGTAGAGCCGCTGGTGTACAAAATAAACAAGGGGTCTTCTGCATCCATTTCCACGGCTGGGAAACTTACTATTCCATCCTTTTCAACCTGGGTTTCGGCATATTCCATTTCATCTTCCCACCACACATCCCTGCCTTTAATCATACTAACGGGAGTGCGTGTACGCGTATAAACGATCACTTTTTTAACCACTTTATTGCCAACAAGCGCATCATCAATAACCGCTTTTAATGGAATATCTTTACTGCCCCGGTATCCCCCATCGCAGGTAATGATATATGCTGAGTTGGTATCTTCCAGCCTGTCGGCAATGCTTTGCGCGCTAAAGCCGCCGAATATGACGCTGTGTATGGCCCCTATTCTTGCACAACCCAACACGGCATAAGCCAATTCGGGCACCATTCCCATATAAATACAGACCCGGTCGCCCTTTTTTACCCCCAGGTTGGTGAGCATCTGGGCTACCTGACAAACGCGCTTGTGCAAACGGTTATAGGTTACTACCCGGGTGCGTTCATCGGGGTTGTTTGGCTCCCAAATAATAGCCGGCTGCTCACCCCGGGTTTCCAGGTGCCGGTCGATTACATTTTCGGTGATATTGAGTTTTGCCCCCTTAAACCACTCCACCCGGGGTTCTTTAAAATTCCAATCGAGAACTTTATCCCAGGGTTTTCGCCATAAAAAATGGCTGGCCACCTCTCCCCAAAATTTTTCAGGATTTTCGATGGAAGCCTGATAATCTCTTTCGTATTGCTCCCTGGAACTTATTTGGAATGGAAACGACATGAATTAGTTATTTAATTTTTTTTAAATAATATAATATACAACCCCCCCCGGAAGGATACCTGATTCCTATACCCCAAAACAAATCCATTTCAATTGAAATCCAGTACCCGGAATATTTTGCAACTTATTGAGGGGCAAGGATAAAGTTAATTAAATCTTTCAAGGGAAACGCATCCGGTCAACCTAACATAAATAAATAAACCAGGCCATCTCCAAGGGCCCCTATGCCGGAGAATTTTTGCGATTAGGCGTTCGGGTTAACAGCCCTGGCAGGTGATGGAGGAAGGTAGGATCCATTTTTGCCAAAGGATAATACAAAAAGCGATAAAGCATATACTATCTGTAACCGATATTAATTTTTTATAATGCCATAATTTCTTTTTGGAGACCTTCCGGTTTGGATTAAAGCAAGGATCAAATCAAAATAAACCGAAAAATGAGGTTAAAGAAAAGGCAACATCCTTCTTCCGCGATTAATAGCCATTCAAAAACTTATCCTGTTAAAATTTAAAAAAAACATGTAAAAAGCAGCTAAAAGACGTCAAAATAGCCCGCTTTTGGCCCAAAATTGTCAAAATTTGTGGAAAACAGCAGGAAAAAATAAAGGGCATTTCATCCTTCCCTGCCAAATGTTGGCGTAACTTGCAAACATTAGAAGAAATACCGCTGTGTTACTTCAACTAATCGACTTGTCATGCCGAAACAATCAGGAACAGAACTAATTGGAACCTTTGATGGAATGATTTATTACAAATCAGGAAATGAATACCTGGTACGTGCAAAAGGAAAAACTGGGAAGCAGGCAGATGTGGCCAAACAGCAGGCTGGAATCCTTGGCAAAGCTTCCGGACTATCCGCCAGGATCCGTGCTGCATTAAAACCTATTGTATTTGTATCCAATACCCGCTCCTTTATGTACCGCTTCAATAATGTAATCCAAAAATGGTTACGTACCGAAGCATATAAACAGGAAGGCTGGATTCGCAACATAGAAGGCATCCAGGGGTTTTCTCTCAAAGCGGATGATTACTCAAGTTTTGGTGTGGTTATGGACGTAACCCGAAACGAAAACGGCCAGCTAATTCTCCAAATCCCTACCTTCGATTCGCCCAATCCGATTCATCCTTTACCGTTTAATGGGAAGATTAGTTTCGATTTTGTGGCTGTAGCAGTAACGCTAAATGAACCGGTTGTTACAGAACGGTATCATACCCGGGTTGATATTAACTACAATGGCCAGTACGAACCCGGTCGCCAAATATTGCTACCCATTCAATCGGGTGCCGGCAAATTGGTGGTAATAGGCCTCTCTATTAACGATGGCGCTGATGCAGGGATCATTGCAACGATGTACAATTAATTTTCCCCGATTTTGTATTTAAAATTTCAGCTATAAGCAGAATCTCATATTCTGCCTTATCCTATTATTCTTGTTCCCCGTTTTATTAATTAAGGTACGGGGCAGGTTTCCGGGAGAGTTGAATAACGTATAGCTTTGTACTATGTCGACGCTCACCCTAACCCTCATCCAGGCCAACCTAAAATGGGAGGATAAGCATGCCAACCTGAACCTGTTTACAGAGAAAATAAGGGCGATAGATGAACCTACTGAAATTATCCTGTTGCCCGAAATGTTCAGTACCGGGTTTTCGATGGAAGCGGAAAAGCTTGCCGAAACCATGGATGGTCCTAGCGTGGCGTGGATGAAAAAGGAATCGGCCGATAATCGGGTGATCATTACCGGTAGCCTTATCATCAAAGAAGGGAATAAATTTTTCAACCGGCTCCTTTGGGTTTTGCCCAATGGCCAGGTGGGTTATTACGACAAGCGGCACCTTTTTAGTTATGCCGGAGAAAACGGTCCTTTTTCGCCAGGGAACAAACGGCTTATTGCTTCCGTTAAAGGCTGGAAACTGAATCTTCAAATATGTTATGATCTGCGTTTCCCGGTGTGGGCCAGGCAGCATCTGACGGAAAATAAATCCGAATACGATGCCCTGATTTATTTAGCTAACTGGCCCGAAAGAAGAAGTTTCGCCTGGAAAACCCTGCTCTGTGCAAGGGCTATCGAAAACCAATGCTACTGTATTGGGGTAAACCGGGTGGGGATGGATGGAAAGGGGATTAATCATAACGGCGATTCGATGGTCATTGGGCCGCTTGGTGAAGTCCTATATCATTGTTCAAAAGAAGAAGACCTTTATACCATCCGGTTAGAAAAAAATGAATTGGAAGAAACCCGCGTAAAATTCCCCTTTCTCAATGATGCGGATCCGTTCCTGATTGTAAGTTCTCCTGACCATCCAAACGAATAAGTTCTTTTACAAATTCCATTTTTTGATCAACCCCTTTCTTTAACGCCTCCAGACTGGTTGGTACAAAAATATCAGGAAAAACACCAGTCCCTTTTTCGGAAATGTGATGATATTGAACAATCCGGAAGAGTGGAAGCCGGACTTTAATATGCGTTTGCGGCAGTACAATATCCGGAATTAACACCCCGTTATTGCCATACCATCCGCCGCCCGTTTCTTCACCCACCAGCTTTATTCCATCCTGCCCCTTTACCAAATTTGAAAAAATTGAGGCGGCCGAAAAGGTGGGCCCGTTAATTAGCACATACACTTTCCCGTTATAATGGTTTCTTCGCTTCGGCTGCTTTACTTTTTTCTCCATTGAACGAACATGGTATTTTCCGTCCTTCTCTTTACGGGAAATAAAAAACAGTTCCAGGTTGGTAAAGAAGCTTTCCGTAATATACCTGGAATAAGGTGACAGCGATTGCGTACCAGATATGGCCGTATCACAGAACCTAAAAGGAGTGCGACTGATATATTGGGTAAGCAGGGACGACCAGGAGACTCTTCCTCCGCCATTTCCCCGGATATCAAGAATCAGATTGGAAATCCCGCGCTTCCGTAGCACTTTAAATGAACGGCGGAAGAAGGTGCGAAGCCTACCCTCACTGAAACTGTTTAAGGTCATCACGGCAAATTGCCCGGAGGAATCAATCCGAAGGCTTCGGTACCGCTCGATCCTTTTCTGTTTTGGCAACTCTTTTTTGGATGGCCTGATAACCGAGTCTTTTGCGGTACTGTCTCTTTTGAATTGGAAAACCGGGACTGAATCAACCTTTGAATTTCCCAGGCTATCTACATACTCAACCGAATATTTTTTGCTTAACCCGTAAATACTGCGGTGGTAATAAGGAAAGTTTGCGCTAATACGGATTAGATTGATGTTATCGGCATACCCATCGGTTGGCAGATATTCCGACATTCTTTTAATAAATCCATCTGCTGTAACTCCGTTAATGGATTTAATAATGGTACCCCGTTTAAAAATACTGTCCTTTTTATCCAGGTTCACATATACGGCCATCGTATCGTTCCAAAATTTCATATACATGGGGAACCCGGGGAATTGTTTTCCCTTAGCCCATTTTTTATATTCCTTACTGAAGGAAACACTGGTATGTCCGCATCTGATTTTTTCGACAAGAGGAGCCAGAATATGCCAGGCAAAATTCACCTCCGTCATACTGTCTTTGATTTCTTCTCTAAACCTGGTAAAATACATATCCATACTGTCTTTGGATGTGTACCAGTAAAGAGATGGATGCTTGGCTTCTAAAATTTTCCGAAGCAGGTCGTAATCTGCCCGCAATTCACCGGGCGGATATTTTTTGGCGGGGTTGTAATGCCGGGAAGCGGAGCAGGAAATAAAAACTGTGGCAATAAAGAAAAAATAGAATAAACGCACAACAGAGCGGATGGAAGTATTCTGCCAAATTACCTAATAATTGCTAAATATACCGTCTTGTTTCTCAAAATGCTACTAAACTATTTTTCCTTTTTATTAAAGAATGGAGATCTATCCTTTCAACAAATAAAACCTTAGGGTTGATACACAATTACCCCAGTTACATTTGGGTGAATCCGGCAATAATAGTTCAAAGCGCCGCTAAAGGAATTGTTCAAATAATAAAAAGAACGGTGAGGCGGTATGGTATCGGTAAGGATATGGGTACTATCAATACTCAGTGCATGTGGATGATCTGTTTCATTTACAAAAGTTACCGAATTTCCCTGAGCAATGGTAAGAACCGAAGGATAAAAACTACTGTCTTTAATGATTACATAATGAGTTAAGACGGTTCCGCCCTGCCCGTTAAAATCAGTAGGTGTTTTATTGCATCCGAGGCTCCAGCATATCCCCCCCAAAAACAGGAGTCCGAAAATCAATTTGCGCATCAGCACTAAAAGTTTGGGCTACAAAATAGCACAATTTGCCGGTTTTAAATGGATGCCAGGGGTTTGAATTTTGAAAATAATTTTTCAAAAACCGGATTATTCCCTTTTGGCACCCCAACTCCTTCATTCTAAGGCATTCCCCTTTATTCCATATAATATGTCGTATTAATATTTAGGGATTTTGTTCACTGGTATTCACTGAATCCGAAACTTACGAATATGGGTTCTGCCATTGAATATTATTCTCTTTTAAAAAAAATTTACTGTGGATAAAAATTATTATCGCGCCATTTGGTGTGCCATACCTAAAAACCACATTGTGGTTTGTACCTTTGCCGGATGCAGAATTACCTCGATGGGTTGAATGAAGCACAACGCACTGCAGTGCTCCATAAAGATGGTCCAATAATGATTATTGCAGGCGCAGGAAGTGGAAAAACAAAGGTGCTTACAACGCGCATCGCCCACCTGATGTCGAAACACGGCATTGACCCCTTTCGTATACTGGCGCTCACTTTTACCAATAAGGCAGCGGCCGAAATGAAAGAGCGGATTGAGAAGACCCTGGGCAACACCGAGGCAAGAAACCTTTATATTGGTACATTCCATAGTGTATTTGCCCGGATCCTGCGATCGGAAGCTCCAAAGCTGGGTTATACTTCCAATTTTACCATTTACGATACCGACGATTCCAGAAGCGTGGTTAAAACAGTGGTAAAAGAAATGAATCTCGACGAAAAACAATACAAACCCAATGTAGTTTTTAACCGAATTTCATCTGCAAAAAATGCCCTGGTTGGGCCCGAAGAATACCGAACAGACAGTATGCTTCAACAGGAAGACGCCAGAGCTAACCGTCCCCAAACCGGTGCTATTTACGATGCGTATGCCAAACGCTGTTTTAAAAACGGGGCCATGGATTTTGACGACCTGCTTTTTAAAATGTACAGCCTGCTGACCCAATTCCCCGAGGCTTTAAGTAAATACCAGCATAAGTTTCAATATATCCTGATTGATGAGTACCAGGATACCAATCCCGCCCAATATGAAATCATCAAACTCCTGGGCGCCATGCACGAAAACGTATGCGTGGTAGGCGATGATGCGCAAAGCATCTACAGCTTCCGGGGCGCTACCATCGAAAACATTCTCCAGTTTTCAAAAGATTATGAAGATGTGGTAATGGTAAAACTGGAGCAGAATTACCGCAGCACGAAAAACATCCTGCACATTGCCAATGAAGTTATTTCAAACAACAAAGGACAAATACAAAAGAAATTATTTACGGATAACGACGAAGGGGAGAAAATAAAACTGGTGCGTACTTTTACCGACAACGATGAAGGCAAAATGGTAGCGGATAGCATTCAGGAATTAAAATTGAGGAACCATTTTTTTAACCCGGATTTTGCCATTCTTTACCGCACCAATGCCCAAAGCCGGAGTTTTGAAGAGGCATTGCGGAAAACGGGAATCACCTACCGTATTTATGGCGGCATCAGCTTTTACCAGCGGAAGGAAGTAAAGGATTTTATAGCCTACCTGCGCATCGTAATAAATCCGCAGGATGAAGAAGCATTAAAGCGAATCATCAATTACCCCGCCAGGGGAATTGGTAAAACCAGCATCGAAAAATTGGTACTGTACGCCAACGAACGCAATACCAGTTTTTGGAATATTCTTACCAATGCTTCCATGTTTGGCATAAAGAGCGCCACACTCGAAGCCATCGATGGGTTTGTAACAATGATAAAAATGTTCCAAAGCGAACTGCATAAAAAAAATGCATACGATCTTGCCGTGCTCGTAGGCAAGAGCACCCAAATTGTAAAGGAATTATTCAACGATAAAACGGTGGAAGGACTGGCACGATATGAAAACGTTCAGGAATTATTGAACTCCATAAAGGAATTTACAGAAACCCCTTCCAATCTGGAAGATGGAGAAGTAGGCGATAAAAGCCTCGCCGCTTATCTTCAGCAAATCGTTTTACTTACTGATGCCGATGACGACAAGACCAATGCAGATGCTGTAAAACTGATGACAATTCATGCGGCCAAGGGGCTTGAATTTCCTGTCGTATTTGTTGGCGGACTCGAAGAAACGCTTTTTCCCAATGCCATGGCCGTTCATACAAGAGAAGAGTTAGAAGAAGAGCGAAGACTGTTTTATGTAGCCATCACAAGGGCCAAGAAGCACCTTTACCTAAGTTATGCCAATGCCCGTTATCGTTTTGGACAATTACAACAAAACGACCCGAGCCGTTTTCTGGAAGAAATACCGGATGAATTTGTGGACAAAAGCAATGCGGGGGGAAATGCCCGCAATAATGGGGGCCACACGCAAATGCAGGGAAACGCCTTCCAGCGGATGCACCGTGGTTTCGGTAACGGATATGCGCAGGAAACCCCGAAATCCAAGCCTGCCTATACAAGCCCTGCCAGACCAAAGGTGGTGGAGCATACACCCAATGCAGATTTTGTTCCCAGTGATACGCAACACCTTGCAGTAGGACAAAAAGTTGAGCACCAGAAATTTGGGTTTGGGAAAGTTATGAAAATGGAAGGGGCAGCGCACAACCCCATTGCCACCATCCAATTTGAAGAAAACGGAGAGAAAAAAATAATGCTCAACTATGCCCGGCTACGGATCCTCGAAAATTAATCGGCAAATTTCTTTGCATAAAAAACAATCCCCGGCTGATTTCCAAAAATAAACTCCACACCATCTGCCTTAAAAATATCATACTTAATATGTAAGGAGGGGGATTTTATGCGGATGCCCCGGCCTTCTATATTCAATGTGGCCGAATCGGTGATCCGGGCTCCCCGTAAACGATAGCTGATGCTTCCAACGGCGGTAACAGAGTCTTCTATTTTTCTTAATTCGATGCTGTTGATAAGTGCTGTTTGGGCATCGGCCAATCCGGGTGGTGCAACACTTTTGTAAACTACCCACTTCCCTAAAAGGGCCGACGTATTTGCATGTAGGGGTATTCCGGGTTCATCTTGAACAACGGAATCTTTTCCTACCAATTCATAATAAAACTTCTGCATTTTCCGGAAAGTTCGCAGGTACTGTTCATCTTCTAAAATAAGCACGTTTTGAGATAACGATTTCACCCGGTACCCATCGGTTCCAATAATCAGCCAGTCAGATCCGGGCAATTCCGCTTCATACATCATACTCATTCGCATACTGCTGGCATCCTTCGAATATACATTGGCGCCGGTAAACCAAAGTTGCAGCGTATCTGAAAATATAATATGCTTACCGCCTGGTCCCTTCCGTGAAACCTCCTGCCATCTTCCCTGGAAATCGGCGATATGATATAAGGACTTTGGCTCAACCTGGGGCGACCCGTTATTCTTTGGGGTTACCCCTTTCGGGATAACCCGTTGTGCACCAGCAGTTAAAAATATCAGCAAACCCAATAATATCATGCCAATCCGCATAATCTGAATTTTAATAAAATTAGTAAGATATCTATTAATGCATCTGGTTACGAAAAACGAAAATACCGCCAGTTACCAACTTTTTAAAACCCGGTTTGTTAGTATTTATTGCAATTCGGGTTAATTTTGCAACTTAATTTTTCGATATGATAAAAACAGGAAATCCGGTTATCAGCATTTATACAGAAATGACCCCCAATCCCGAAACCATGAAGTTTGTGGCAAATAAACTTCTATATCCGGGAAAGAGTATTGATTTACCAGATGAAGAAAGTGCAAAAGTTTCGCCCCTGGCTTTGGAGCTGTTCACCTTTCCATTTATTCGTTCGGTTTTTATTGCCAGCAACTTTGTCACCATTACCAAATCCAATTATACCGAAGAATGGGATGATATTATCCCCACCATCAAACAATTCTTAAAGGAATTCCTTGAAGAAGGAAAAGTGATTGTAAATGATGAAGAGGTGGCCCGCATGAAGCAGGAAAGTACCAACGTGGTTAGTTCCGATGATGGCGATGTGGTAAAACGGATTAAGGAGCTACTCGAAAATTATGTAAAACCCGCAGTTGAAATGGATGGGGGCGCCATTCAGTTCAAAAGCTATGAAGATGGAAAATTAAACCTTACCATGCAGGGAAGTTGCAGTGGTTGTCCCTCTTCTATGATTACCTTGAAAGCCGGTATTGAGGGGATGATGAAGCGGATGATACCTGAAGTGAAAGAAGTAGTAGCAGAAGCGGAGTAATTCATTTCCAAATAAATAATTTCCCCGGATAATCCGGGGTTTTTCATTTCACTGCCTTTCCTGTTGTATTTTGCAGGTAATGAACGTGCAGGAAATATGGAAGGAGTTCTTATCCAATATCCGGGAAACCGGATTTTTAGAATGGCTAAGTACTGTTTCGCAGATTGCCAGTGTTTGGTATGCCCGCAAAAATAATGTTCTTGTTTATCCAACGGGTATTGTCGGAATTCTGATAGCCGCTTACCTCTACTTATTTGTATCCCACCCTCCACTTTATGCCGATGGGTTGTTGAATTTCTATTACTTTGCGATGAGTGTATATGGGTGGTATAACTGGGTGTTAAAAAAAGACAGCGGCCAATACGAATTCCCGGTAAGCTGGTGTAATAAAAAGGAACTTCGTGTGGGCCTGGCTATCTTTTTAGGGTTTGCAATTAGCTTATATTTCATTTTAAAACACGGTACCAACAGTAACACCCCGTTTCTCGATTCGCTGGTCTCTTCATCTGCCGTTACTGCCATGTGGTGGATGGCTAAACGAAAAATCGAAAATTGGCTGGCCTGGATCTTATCCAATATCGTAGCCATACCCCTCAATTTTTACAAAGGGTTTATGCTTTTTACATTAATGTATTTTCTATTCCTCATCCTGGCCGGATGGGGCTTCCTCGACTGGAAGAAAATAATAAAACAAAATAACAATGGCTGATTCGTATTGTAATGCACTGGCGGATATGAGCCCTGCCGATCTCGCATTGCATAAACCTTACCACGATAAACATTATGGCTTTCCCATACAAGAGGACAACGAGCTCTTTTGCCGGTTGATCCTGGAAATAAACCAGGCCGGCTTAAGCTGGACAACCATTTTACGGAAACAGGAGAATTTTAGAAAAGCGTATTCGGGATTCGATATTAAAAAAGTGGCCAAATACGGAGAAAAAGACCGGCATAGATTAATGAACGATGAAGGTATAATCAGAAACCGGTTAAAAATTGATGCCGCTATCACCAACGCAAAAAAAATAGTGGAGTTGCAAAAACATTTTGGCTCTTTCAGGAACTGGCTGGATGCACATCATCCATTATCTCGAAAAGAGTGGACCAGTCTGTTTAAAAAAACATTTTACTTTACAGGAGGTGAAATTGTAAATGAATTTTTGGTAAGTACAGGATACCTGCCTGGCGCCCATACAGTAACCTGCCCCATTTTTCAAAAGGCAAAGAAATTAAGTCCTGCCTGGACAAAAAAAGTAGCCGATGCTTAAAAAAATAGTCATAATTGGTCCAGAATCAACCGGAAAATCAACCTTATCGGAAATGCTGGCCAAAAAATTTAATACCTATTGGGTTCCCGAATACGCACGGGAATATTTATTGGAGCACGGCACCAACTACCGGTTTGAAGATCTGCGAAAAATAAGGGAGGGCCAGTTGGCGCTGGAAGAACAATTATCCCGGCAAGCCCTGGAGGAAGGGAAAAAACTTTTATTTATAGATACCGACATGCAGGTAATCCGGGTATGGAGTGAATTTGTTTTTAACCAGTGCGACAGCCGGACTCTTAATGAAATTGTAGCGAGGAACTATGATTTATACCTGCTGTGCAACACTGACCTGCCGTGGGTTAAAGACGAATTGCGGGAATATCCCGATGAAACTACCCGAATTAAATTGTTTCATCATTATAAAGATGCCATGATAAACCAGGATACTCCCTGGGCAGAAATCAAAGGTGGGTACCAAAACAGATTGCCCTGTGCCGTAAAGGCTATCGAAGACCTTTTAGGAATTGTTGAATAACAGGATTCCTATTTAGAATTTCAAAAAGAATAAACTCGCCAAATAAGTGAAATTTTTTTTACTCATTGCTATTCAATAAAATGACTTCTTAACGAATTAATTCCTGGATTTCGGAGTCGGCGGCAAGGTTATTCATTTGCCGTAAAATCATGGCCGACCTGCGGGCCACATAATTACTAAGCGGTTTTACAGAAAACTTTTTTGGATTGGGCAGACAGGCCGCAATCATGGCAGCCTGGGCATTTGTCAGGTTTTTGGCATCCTTTCCAAAATAGGCTTTGGCCGCAGCCTGGATTCCAAAAATTCCTTCGCCCATTTCTGCCACATTCAAATACGTTTCGAGGATTCGTTGTTTGTTCCACAGCTTTTCAATCATAAACGTGAAATAAACTTCCAGTCCTTTTCTAAAGAAGCCTCCATGTTGCCATAAAAAAACATTTTTTGCCGTTTGCTGGCTTATGGTACTTGCCCCTCTTTGCCGGGTGGGATGTTTTTCATTAAATACGATCGCTTTTTTAATGGCCTTTACATCAAATCCGTTATGATCGGGAAAAAGCTGGTCTTCGGAGGCAATTACCGCCAGTTTTGCCGCACTGCCCATTTCATCAAAAGAAATATAATCCCGTTTTAATCCATCGCCCCGCACAACACTCACCGCCTGGGTAATGGTGATGGGAGGGTTAATCCAACGGGTAAGGATAATGTAAGCCAATTGCAGGATAAACATCCAGATAAAAACTCTGAAAAGTCGCCTTCCCCATTTATTTTTTTTCGGCAATTGCTCTGTGCTGTCCATTAGTGCGATTCCTTCCCTGTTAGGTTAACATATTCGATCCGGTATCCATGCTTTCCAATTACTATTCCTTTTGCGCCAATTCGGGTAAAGAGGTAACCAAGTGCTCCTAGGCCAATTCCGCCCAGCAACAGTTGAGGGCTAAATTTAGCGCGGTCGACAAGGTAAACTACGCCGCTGGCTACCGTAAGTACTATGCCTCCTCCAATTAAAGAAGCTCCGCTTGCATTCAGGCTAAATCCCTTTTGCTTTTTTCCCATTCTGGCAATTTGCGTATAGGGGTATGCGTAACGAAAGCTTCCTACGGTATCGGTAATAAAAAATCCCAATTGTGTGGGGATCCGCTGAACCAGGAATTCCCGAAGGAACAAACTGTCGTTTGTGATTTTTTCAATCCGGGCATTCCGATAAGCACCCGAATAGGTAACAAATTCAATGTCCGTGCCTGCATAAAACGATTTAAGGGTCTTATTGTGTTTTTTCAGCACGATAAAATCCGACGGCTGGCCATTGGCATGAAAAACGATAAGAATAAGGGATAACAGGAGCCAGCGCATATACAGGATTTACAAGTGGCCAACAGGAGTAAACAAAGTTCCCGCAATAAGCAGGGCTCCAAAAATAATAAACATGAGCCCGGAGAAGCGGTTAATGATGTTAATATTCTTATCGGTAAGTTTAGCGCGTAATCTGCCGGCAAGGTTTATTTTAAAAATATCCGCACTCATATTCATCAAAAGGCAGATGGAAAACAAAACCAGCTTCTCTTCATAGGTGTGGGAAATGGATTTGGTGGCAGCAGCAAACCAAAGTGTAATTACTCCCGGATTCAGGGTGTTGATTAAAAACCCGGTAAGGGCAAGTCCTGCATGGGTAACATTACTGATCTTAATCCCCTTATCTACTTCATCTTTGGGTTTATATTTTCTGAAGAACAGGTAATATACCCCCAGGCCGATCAATAAAATACCCCCTGCAATTCCAATAGGCTTTTTAAAGTTGAATAATTCCTGAAAAAAACCGCTAAATGCATTTGCTGTAATTACCCAAAGCGCATCACTTAGCCAAACTCCGGCAATAAAATAAAGGGCGCTGGCAATACCGTAATTAATCCTGATTTTTATGATCGTAAAAATAACAGGGCCTACCGAAAAGATGAGCATCAAGCCCAATAACAGTCCTGTTACAATTGCATCAACCATTCCTTATAATTTCTTCAGATTTTCTCTTCCTGCAAAAACGTTTGCCAGTCTTTTAGAATTTCACCTTTCAATACCCTGGGAAATTTATGCTGTCCCCCCACTTTCCCTTTCATCTCCAGGAATTGAAGGAAGGTCTCTTCCGAAAGCACTTCTACCTCCACAGATTTAAGCGCATGTTTCCTTTCCACCTCATAATCATCATTCAACATTTTCAATTTCGCATCAATTACCTGGGCGAGTTGAACAGCATTAACCTTATCGTCGGTGGCAATATACCATTTATGCGAAAAGAAGTTTCCATGAGGTATCCCGGCTACGGTAAACTCGGGAATAAAAATATTCAACTCTTCAGAAGCCATCTCAATGGCCTTATTCATATTATCTACACTGAGGTGTTCCCCTACCAGGCTGAGAAAATGTTTTGTTCGCCCGGTAATGATGATTTCACTTTTTTCACGATCCACCAGCCGTACGGTATCTCCAATGGCGTACCGCCAGGTTCCCGCATTGGTGCTAATCAGGATGGCATAATCCTTATTTAGATCAATCTCATGTATCATGAGGGCTTCCGGATTATCAATCATATTCCCTTCGCTATCAAAATTGTGTTCATCAAAGAGCACAAATTCAAAGAAAATATTATTGTTTAGAACCAGTTGCATGGCTCCTCCGCTGTTTTGACGGCTTTGAAAGGCAAGAAATCCTTCACTGGCCAGATACGTTTCTATATAGGTTATGGGTTTGCCCATAAGTTTGGCAAATCCTTTTTTGTATGGATCCATCGCCACCCCTCCATGAACATAAAATGCCAGGTTGGGCCATAGTTCATGGATATTTTTCAACTTATATCTTTCGATGATTTTTTCGATGCACAATTGAAGCCATGCCGGGACTCCTACAATAAATCCAATATCCCAATTGGGTGCATTTTCAACCACTTCTTCCAGCTTCTTTGCCCAGTCTTTTTCGCGTGCAATTTTTTTTCCGGGTTTGTATAGGCCCAGACCCTGGAACCACAGCGGTATTTTTTGCTGTTGAATCCCACTAAGGTCGCCGGCGTAATAGGTAGGCCCTTTTTGTAATTCGGTACTTCCGCCAAGCATTAGCCAGCCCTTACTCACTGCCGATTTTGGAACATTCTCATATTTCACCAGGCTTAACAACTGCCTGACACTGGTGAGGGTATTACTCCTTATTAATTCTTTGGTAACCGGAATGTATTTACTCGCTGCTTCACTGGTGCCACTGCTCAGGGCAAAGTATTTAATCACGCCGGGCCAGGATACATCGGGAATTCCGTCCAATGCCTTATGCCACCACTCGGCATACATCTTATTATAATTATAGGTGGGCACTGCCTGCTGAAACTTCTTCCCCTTATGCCTGCTAAGTAAAATCTCATCAAAACGGTATAATTGACCGAATTCTGTAAACCGGGCTTTACGCAACAATTTACCCAACACCTTCAACTGTTGGCGGCGCGGGTCGCTAATGGGTAAATTAAGCGCCCGGGCTATAGATTTGGGTAACCTGATATCTATAAGGGTCATTAAAAAGACTGTTAGCTCAAAGAACAAATATACTTGTTTCGGGCTCCGTATTTTACGAATTATATAACAAATACCCGCTTTTACTGCCGGGGATCCCCGATGCTCACAATCAGTATTAGAAATTTGCCAAAATTGGCTACGTTTGCCGCAAAATCTAACAAACATGAAGAAACTTTTATTATTGCTTGTTTTATCGGGTGTGCTAACCACCACAAGAGCAGACGAGGGCATGTGGCTTCCCATGCTTCTGGGCAAACAGGTTTATAACGACATGGTAAAGAAAGGGCTGAAACTTTCTAAAGAGCAGCTTTACTCCATCAATAAGGCCTCTATTAAAGATGCGATTATCATTTTTGGCGGAGGTTGTACCGGTGAAATTGTGAGTAACCAGGGCCTGATTTTCACCAACCACCATTGCGGCTATGGTGCCATTGCTGCTGCCAGCGATGTACAGCACAATTACCTGCGGGATGGTTTTTACGCCTATAATAAAGACCAGGAAATACCGACCAAACTCACGGTACAATTCCTGGACCGGATTGTGGACGTTTCGAAAGAAGTGGAAACCGCTTTTAAAGGAATGAGTTGGGATGACAGAGTAAAGAACAGGCAGGAAATATATAAGAACATCACCGATAAGGTAGCCGATAAGGAAAATGGAATGAGTGGTCGCATTTATTCTATGTTCAACGATAACCAGTACCTGATGTTTGTGTACAAAATTTACCGGGATATCCGCCTGGTGGGAACCCCGCCAGAAAGTGTGGGTAAATTTGGAGGAGATACCGATAATTGGGAATGGCCAAGGCATACCGGCGATTTTTCCGTTTTCAGGGTGTATATGTCGAAGGATGGGAAGCCGGATGAATATTCCATTGAAAATGTTCCCCTGAAACCCAAATACTTTTTACCGGTGAGCCTCAAAGGGGTAAAGGATGGCGACTTCGCCATGATCTTTGGGTACCCCGGAGGTACCAACCGCTACGAAACCAGCTATGGGATAAAACTAAAAAATGACATTGATAATCCGTCTCTCGTAGCATTGCGTGCAATTCGCCTGAAATATATGCACGAACAGATGATAAAGGACCCTGCCGTTAAACTCAAACTGGCTTCTAACTATGCCAGCGTGGCCAATTACTGGAAGTTTTTTGACGGGGAAACCAAGCAACTGAAAAAATTTCATACCTACGACCAAAAGCAACAATATGAGAAAGACTTCAGTAAATGGGCAAAAGGAAAACCCGACTACGAAAACCTCATGAGTGAATACGAGAAAAACTATGCCGCCTGGGCACCCTATGCCAAACATCGCCAATACATCCGGGAAGGTATTTTAGGCTCTCCACTTGCCGCCTTTGCCTCTACCCTCGAAAGACTGGAATCGGTCCTGCAAAAACAAGGCGCTTCGGCAAAAGATCTTGAAAATGCTAAAACAATGGCAGAAGCTTCGCGCAAACGATTTATAGAGTCAGAAAACATACCAAGTGATGAAAAAATCCTGGGAGCCGTAACAATGGCTTTTTATAATGATATTGACAAAGACCAGTATCCAATTGGCTTTTATGAGGGATTAAAAAACAGCTATGGTCCGCTGGACGATGATGCCACTTTCAAAAAATGGGCTCATGATGTTTTTACCAATACCCTGTTGCTTAATGACAGTAAATGGAATAAATTTATGGAGCATCCCGATGCAGCTACATTGCAGGCCGATCCTGCATTCGCCTTTGCTTCGGCATTTGTAGGTAATTATACCGATAAATACAGCCCCCTTTACACGGCATTTCTCAATAAAAACAATGAGCTGAATCATTGGTATATGAAAGGAATAATGGAAATGCAACCCGAGGCCGTTAATAAAATGTACCCCGATGCCAACTTTAGTATGAGGGTAAGCTATGGCAGCGTAAAAAGTTATGTCCCCCGGGATGCGGTTAAATATGACTACATCACCACCAGTAAGGGGGTGCTGGAAAAATACATACCCGGCGATTATGAGTTCGATCTTCCCGCCAAACAGGTAGAACTGTTTAAGAAAAAAGATTTTGGCAGGTACATCGATAAAACTAAAAAAGACCTGGTTGTAGGTTTCATAACTACCAACGACATTACGGGAGGAAATAGTGGCAGCCCTGTAATTGATGGAAACGGACATCTGATCGGACTTGCTTTTGATGGAAATTATGAAGCCTTAAGCCACAAAATTGCATTCGATAAAAACCTGAACCGTACCATTTGTGTTGATGTTCGTTACGTTCTTTGGTGTATTGACAAATTGGGCGGGGCGAAAAATATTATTGATGAATTGAAACTGGTTCCCTAACCTCATTTTTCAAGAAATTCTATTCTTGCAGGGATTGCTTTTGGGCAATCCCTGTTTATTTTAAAAAAATACAACAGGGATGCTTGCATTTTATAATCGCAGGTTGTATTTTGTGCTTCAAACACTTACAAATCTACCTATCCTCACGGCTTCCGTGTAAATGCTCCTTATTGGCAACAACCCACGGAAATCTCCGAAAGCCATCATTTATCCACTCCCGTTAGTTTTATTAATTATTGGCAGGCTTTATGTATTGTTTACTATTAAACAAACTCCAATGAATTTTAATTTGCAACTGGAAGTTAACGGAGTACCAACAGCCGTATTCATTGAAGAAATCCCGCATCGATACCACCATATGTGCAGGGCCAGTTTTCAAAACGGGTATGAGAACATTTTCTTCACAGACTGTGAAACCGGGAAATGGATTGAAGAAACCCTGGGGTTTACAGCACTTGCGGCAGCCCTGGGAAAGGAAATTCAAAAGCACCTCCGGTCTCCCTTTCATGTCCCTAAATTGCTTACCTGGCACAATCAGTATATTAATAACAAGTATTTTTCATTTGGGTTCTTCATGTATCTGAATGGGACCCAAAAGCTTTACCAGATTTACAATTCCGACAGGAAATATCTGTACACCCTAACCGAAATGAAAAACGAAGAATGGCAAATATTAGGAAACACGAATAATTATTATTCCCACCTGGATATTTTCTTCCTCAAAAACATAGTGCAGGCACTCGCATTATATTCCGAAAAGGTAAAATAACCTGCAGACCGGTTTCCGGATATCCGGAAGGAACAGCACAAAGGCAATTATATTTTCTTTAGCCAAACGAGTATAACGGTGATGAAAAACCGAATTTGAAATCTATCTCCGTTTACGGTTAATCCCTGCCACGCGCACTTCTTTTCTTTTTTCGGATTATCTATGATTCCGATTTAATTTTCTTTTCCCCCATTATTTCTGCTTCTGTAATCCCATTTTTTCTCAGCATGGGAGCAAAATAGTGCCTTACACCCTGCCTAAAATCAGCAATTCCTTAACAGTAAAATTCGTAAATTTAATACCCATCTTCCTCCGAATAACCTTCCAAATCACTGCCGGTATTTTAAAAAATTAATAAACTCGTTTTTTTATCAAAAATCGTTGTTATGAAAAATTCAAAAGTACTTTCCGCCCTTTTGCTGGGAGCCGCAGCCGGTGCAATTCTCGGTATATTGTTTGCTCCCGAAAGCGGTGCAGAAACCCGAAAGAAAATTAAAAAGAAATCGAAAGAATTTGGCGACAGGTTAAAAACTTCCATAAACGATATCGGAGAAAATATCTCTGAAAAGTTTTCGTCTGTTAAAAGGGAAGCAGATGATCTTTTAAACCAAAAGAGTTAGCCAAAAAGAAATAAATAAAATACAAACATGAATCAGGATGAAAGGCAGTATTCCTCCCACAAAAATGAGGAAGGAGGGTTTTCATATACAAAGGACCAATTAGAATCCTTATTGGAACAGGCGGGAGAATATGCTGAAACACGTCTAAAGTTATGGCAATATAAGGCCATTCACAAAACCAGCGATCTTTTAGCAACGGCCATTTCCGGGTTACTAGTTGCCCTCGCCTTCCTCTTCTTTTTGGGCCTGTTTAATATCGCTCTGGCTTTCTTTATCGGCAGTCTGCTCGGAAAAACCTACTGGGGGTTTTTCATCCTGGCCGGGATTTATTTGCTTATATGGTTCATTTTTAGGGCAGGGAATAACCGCTGGTTTAAAGTCCCTCTTACCAACTTTATCATTAAAAAGTTTTTCTAATCATGGCCATTACAACCAAAGCGGAATTGGAAGCAGCCATTGAAAAACTGGAACAGAAACAGGTTGTTCAAAAACAGGAATTGATTGCACAATTCAGAAAAACGAAAGACAGCCTGGATCCTGTAAACATAGCAAAGGGAGCATTAAATAAATGGGTTTCCTCTTCGGGGATAATAGAGGGGGTTCTGCCTACGCTAACGGGATTAGCGGCCGGTTTCCTTTCAAAAAAAATAGTTACGGGACGATCTCCCGGGCCAATAAAAAAGTTGGTGGGTGAGTTATTACAAATAGCAATCGCCAAAGCCGGCATTTCCAATGCCGATAAAATAAGGGCATATGGGATTGCCCTATATCATGCCATTACCGGCCATTCAAAAAAGAAAGTAGGGGAAGAGCTAATCTCTGCCGATGACCCTAACTGAGAAATCAGGATGATTTTTGTTTAAACTTTTCAATTGCCTTTTTTGCAAAATCACGGAGAATAAGTTCGCCACTTATCCTGGCCCGTTCGAATAACAATTTATCCCAGTGGGCAGTTCCCTCCCAAATTATCTGCTTTAGGGCCTGCATGGCTTCCGGACTATAACCGGCAAGCGTATTACTCAACCTGCTAACCGATTCTTCGAGGTTATCCAGGGTTTCGTGCACTTCGGAAAACAATCCCTTGCGCTTTGCCCAATCGCTGTTCCTCCACATAGATGCATCAATGGAAAGCGCAGCAAAGGCAGCATGGCCAATCTTTCTTTCAACCGCCGGTCCAACCACAAAAGGGCCAATTCCAATTGCCAGTTCACTCAGTTTCACATCTGCCTTATGTAGGGCTATGGCATAATCGGCTGCCGCAGCAAGCCCCACTCCGCCGCCCACACATTTCCCCTGAATCCTTGCAATAATCAGTTTTGGGCAGGTGCGCATGGCATTAATCACTTTGGCAAATCCACTAAAGAAAAGGAAGCCGGTATCTTTATCCTTAATTTGAACCAGTTCATCAAACGAGGCTCCTGCACAGAAAGTCTTTTCGCCACCGCTCTTAAGGATGAGGACCCTTGTTTCCTCGCGGTTGCCGGCCGAAATAATTTCGCCGGCAAGGGTTTCCAAAATTTTTCCCGGAAGGGAGTTACTTTGGGGATGAAAGAATTCAATCGTTGTTATCCCGTTATGGGTTTCTGTTTTAACATAACCTCCGGCAATTTCTTTAATCATAAATGATCGCTTTAACTCAGTTTATTTTTCATTTGCACCATGGTTAAAATGGTTCCTACGCCAACGGCTTCATCGGTATCATCAAAAATTTCAACCAGCCATTTAACTATCCCCTTAGGAATATCTGCGCCTCTTACGGTAGCATCTTCTTTCATTTCCTGGGCCGTTTTTTCCTTGCAGGTAAACCGGATATAAATAGAAGTTCCGGGATAAACCGGTTTGGTAAACCGTAATTCATCAATACCATAATTAAGTAACACCGGATTTTTATCATAGCTATCTACAAACAAACCCGCTGCGGCGCTTATTAAGAAATACCCATGTGCCACCTGTTGTTCAAACATAGTCCCGTTGAAATCAGTATCCTTTATATGGGCATAAAAATGATCTCCCGAAAGATCCGCAAATGCATCAATATCTTTTGATGAAATTAATCGCTTCTCGGTTATAAGCTGGTCACCGATTTCCAATTCTTCAAAATACTTTTTGAATGGATGAATTCCTTCCCGATTTCCCCTTGCATGTTGCTGGTACACGGAAGATACGGCAGAAATCATGGAAGGCGAACCCTGGATTGCAGTACGTTGCAGGTAGTGCCGGATTCCACGCAGTCCACCCATTTCTTCCCCGCCACCCGCTCTTCCAGGTCCGCCATGCACCAGCATTGGTAACGGTGAGCCATGTCCGGTACTTTCTTTGGCACATTCCTGATTCAAAATAAGAATCCTTCCATGGTATGTTGCAGCATTGATTACATATTCCCTTGCAATTTTTGCATCTGCTGTAACAATAGAAGAGCAAAGGCTACCCTTCCCCAACTTACTTAATGCAATCGCCTCATCCACTCCTTTATACGGCATGATGGTACTCACCGGGCCAAAGGCTTCCACATCATGCGGTTCTGAAGAAGCAAAGGGTGAATCATTCATCAACAATATCGGGCTGATAAATGCACCCTTCTTAGCATCGGCATCCATTACTTCCACACTGTCCAACGAGCCGTAAATAATTTGAGAAGTAGCAAGTAGTTTGTTCAATTGGGTTTTTACTTCTTCTCGTTGTTCTTTACCGGCAAGGGACCCCATTCTCACTTTTTCATTGGCCGGGTTACCAATAACGGTTTTCGCCAGTTCCGGTTTGAGCCCCTTCCACACGTCTTCCATTTTATTTTCGGGAACAAAAATGCGGCGGATGGCGGTACATTTCTGGCCGGCCTTCACCGTCATTTCCTTTTTAACCTCTTTTATAAAGATGTCCCATTCGGGCATACCCGGGGCCACATCCTCCCCCAGCACAATACAGTTCAGGGAATCCGCTTCCAGGTTAAAGGGTACATTATGTTGAAGGATTACGGGATGTGATTTCAATTTAAGCCCGGTGCCGGCCGATCCGGTAAAAGTGACCACATCCTGGCTCTCCACATGCGAAAGCAAATCGCCGGCGCTACCGCAAATGAGTTGCAACGCTCCTTCGGGGAGAATTTTTGAAGCAATGATTTCCTTCACTACCGCTTCGGTAAGAAAAGAAGTAACCGTGGCCGGTTTCACAACTGCGGGTACGCCTGCCAGTAAGTTAACTGCAATTTTTTCGAGCATTCCCCAAACCGGAAAATTATAGGCATTGATGTGAATGGCAACACCTTCCTTTGGCACCAGGATGTGATGCCCCATAAAGCTGTTATTTTTTCCCAGGTTCACCGGGTCGCCATCCAGGGCAAAAATTTCATCCGGTAATTTCCTTCTAAGGGAGGCATTCGAAAACAAATTTCCAATTCCACCCTCAATATCGATCCAGCTATCCATACGGGTAGCTCCGGTGCGATAGCTTATTGCATAAAACTGTTCTTTTTTACTCAGCAGGTGAATAGCCAGGGCGCGCAACATCCTGCCTCTTTCCTGAAAAGTCATTTTCCGAAGCGCCGCGTTTCCCTTTTTCCGTGCATAGGCCAATGCCGCTTTAAAATCGAGCCCCCGGGTACTGGCAAAACCAATAGTATCACCGGTAACGGCATCAAACAATTCCTGGCCTTCCCCATCGCCGGTTATCCACTGGCCGGAAAGATAATTTTCTAATTTGCGCATAGCACGTTAATTGAACTGCAAAACTAAGATTTGAAACCCTTCGGGAAAAGCAAAATACCAAGAGAAGGAAATTGGTAAATACAGAATGCTAAAAATCGGGTCGGTTCTACTCCTGAATTCCATTCTTTTTGATCTGAATCCCAAAAATTCAGTTCCTGTTCAATCATCCCTTTGGAGTTTAAAAATCTCATTGACGGTTATTTTGAAGACATTATAGATTTTTCTCGCAAGAACGGTAGATAGTATTACTACCGTTCAATCTTGCACTCCTACCCAATAGAAGCACTTCCCCCGTCCCATTGCCAACCTGTTTGTTGGCGGCAGTCCATCCTTATTGCTTAATTTCAACACTTATTACCTGTAAGTTATTTTCTCCAATATTTTTTAAAGAATGTGGTATTAATGGCTCAGACCATAATGCAGTATTGGGGAGGGGTTTATTCGGAAAATTTCTCGAATCTACCATAATATTCCCGGTTGCATCATACCGAATAAAATCTGACCAACTGAGGATATAAAGTGAAGCTGGAAACCGATGGGTATGAACTTTCGTGATTTCTCCAGGCAAAATTAACGTGTCTAACACACCCACAAAATTATTTTCAAATAGCAGTTTGTGATGTTCTGGAGCTGCAACTAAAGCATCAAGGCTGTCATCCCAAGTCCATATAATATCATTCATACTGCAAAATTTACTATGGGTTATTGCTTACAAATGTATTTCTGTATTTGGAGTTGGCGGTAAAAGCACAGCAACAGTAAAAAAGCAGGTCAATGTTTCGGATTAAAATATTTCAATTACCCAAACTGCAACAATGTCTATTCCGGATGTATAGATAACCTTCTTTTCCCAATAGTTCCCGTCAGAAGAAGGTAGGAGAAGTATTTCCTGGAATTGGCATAAGCGGAAATTTATCATACTCTGGCGTACAAAACCACTTAGCCTGCCCGGAACAATATTTTAGATGAATAGCATAAACCCCTCATCCCACAGTTTTTTCCTATCACTTCAAATGAGAGCGCAACATCCAGGCCGTAGTTTCGTGCTGTTCCATTAGGGAAGTCAGGTAGTCGATGGTGCCATATGCTAACTCCACTTCCTTCTGCAACTTTGAAATACTTTCCCGAAGATGAATTATAATAGCTTCGTGATCGGAAAGCAGGCGGCGGAAAAAACTTAAACTGTCATTCCCTTCAGTGGCTTCTTCCGAAAGGTGGGTAATTTTAAGATAGGTTTTCATGGTAGCCGGTGCATAATGGCCAATTTTTCTTATTCTTTCGGCCACTTCGTCTACAATGTTCTCTAATTCCGTATATAATTGTTCAAAATAGGTGTGAGCCGTATGAAAGTCGGGGCCTTCAATATTCCAATGGGCATTCCGGGTTTTTAAATAAAGTAAAAACTCATCTGCCAAAAGGGGTTCCATAATTTCTGCGATAATTTCGGTTTGCTTTGGGGTGAGGCCTATATCTGCTTTTTTCATTTTATTCAATTTTCGATTTTAACGAACGGAATTATTCCTATTCAATATGAATGTAAAACAATCTACCGGTCATAAAGTTGAACAGGGGAAATATTTATGAGTCCTTTTCCGAAGCAATCCACTTCATTTTTTATCCGGGGCCCGCTAATCCAAGCTGCTGGCAGCAGGAGGGGCCTTCCAACAGGAACCATTCCGGTTTCATAGCAGAAAAATTCAAATGAAAAATAGGAACCGCGGAAAATCAGCCTACAATTTCCGGTTTGTGCTTATCAATTTCGTGGCAAAGAAATTGGAAGATTGAATCAATAGACCCCTCACCCTTAATAATTTCCACCTTATTGAACTTTTTATAATAATCAGCAACTGCGGCTGTTTTATTATAATATTCTACAATTCTGGCACGGATAACCTGTTCATTTGTGTCATCTGATCTTCCGCTTGTTTCTCCTCTTTTTAAAAGCCGCCTTACCAGCTCATCTTCTGAAACATGTAATGCGAGCATGGTATTAATGGCGCTGTGCTTTTGGGCCAGCAGGTTATCCAGCGCTTCGGCTTGTGCAGCCGTACGGGGAAAGCCATCGAAAAGAAACCCTTTTGCATCCGGGTTAGCATCCAATGCTGCATCAATCATTCCAATTACCACCGAATCTGGTACAAGCTGGCCTTTATCCATCAATTTTTTGGCTTCCATTCCTAAATCTGTTTTCCGGGAAATTTCAGAACGCAACAGATCGCCCGTACTGAGGTGTTTTAAACCATAACGGGTAACCAGTCGTTCACTTTGCGTTCCTTTACCACTACCCGGAGGGCCAAAAAGAATAATATTGAACATGTTCACTTTTTCTTGGTTATTGATGAAGCAGACGGTTAAACAGGATATTTTACGTAACGGCCGCTTTTGAGGTGGTAAATATAACTCAATATCGGGAAGAGAGATGGGCAAACAGGAGGATTATTAAACGTTTTCTTTTATTCGTTTGAATTATTGATATTTTTTCAAATGATTCTCCTAAATCTTTAATACTTTTCGAGCCGTCGGGGTATTTATACCGTAACAAGTATTTTTGCTAATATCGAATAAATTAATGCTTTATGGGAAATTTAAGGCTAAGCCAACTTGCACAAACCCTGATTCCTTCAGAAATTGTACAATTAGGAGCCGCCATTAAAGAAAAAATAAAAGCGGGCCAGCACATTTATAATTATACGATTGGTGATTTTGATTCTTCTATATTCCCCATTCCGGGTGCACTGGAGGCAAACATTGTGGAAGCTTATCATCAGCATAAGACCACCTATCCTGCGGCAGATGGCGAACTGGTGTTAAGAAAGGCGGTATCCCGGTTCATTGAGCACCATCAAAAAGTTACCTACCACCCCAACGAAATTCTGATTGCATCGGGTGGCAGGCCGTTGATTTATTCGGTTTACCGCACAATTGTAGATAGCGGAGATAAGGTGATCTATCCGGTGCCAAGCTGGAACAATAATCATTATGCCCATTTTACCCAGGCAGAGCATGTTGTTATTGAATCCACCCCGGAAAATGATTTTATGCCAACGGCAGCGCAAATAAAACCGCACCTGAAAGGTGCTACCCTGCTGGCTTTGTGTTCGCCCTTAAACCCTACCGGCACAACGTTTCATAAAGAAGAATTAGAAAAAATTTGCGATCTCGTGATTGCAGAAAATGCCAGCAGAGGCCCCGGGGAAAAGAAGCTTTTTGTAATGTTCGATCAGATTTACTGGACACTCACGTTGGAGGATACCCGGCATTACAATCCGGTGGCTCTTCGTCCGCAGATGAAGGAATACAGCATTTTTATTGATGGCATCAGTAAAGCATTTGCGGCAACCGGGGTACGGGTGGGATGGGCCCTTGGGCCCGAGCAGGTAATCGTAAAAATGCGGGGAATAAACAGTCATATTGGAAGTTGGGCTCCGATGGCTGAACAACATGCTACTGCAAAATTTCTTAATGATGAAGCCGCGGTAAATGATTTCTTAAAACATATTTGTAATGAAATTTCATACCGTCTCAACAAGATATACGACGTGTTTCATACCCTGAAAGACGAAGGGTTTTCGGTAGATGCCATTAAACCACAGGCGGCAATTTACCTAACGGTGCAGGTTAACCTGAAAGGAAAAAGAACATCCGATGGGAAGACCCTGGAAAAACAAACCGATGTAACTTCTTATTTACTCAATGAAGCATCGCTTGCCCTGGTTCCATTTGAAGCTTTTGGCACCAAAACCGACAGTAGTTGGTACCGGCTTAGCGTAGGCTGTTGTAAAAAGGAAGAAATTGGAGAAATGGCAGCCCGGCTAAAGACTGCACTGAAAAAGCTTTCTTAATTCTTGTTATTTAAAAAGATAAAGGCCTGCTCTTTTTTATTGCGCACCATTTTTTTAATCTCCACGGGATTATTGGTTACTTTATATCGAACCAAATCAATCACCTCGTGGGCCAATACGAAATTATCAAGGCGCTCCACGTTGTACAATAACTCATGAAGCCATGTCACTTCCATTTCAATAGCCTGGGGCGACATTAAATCCTGTTTGAATAAAACGAGTAAATCGCGATTTGAGTTATTCATAGCAAATCAAAAATTGGATTATTTATACCCAACCATCCCCTGGCGGTTAGGGCATCCGCATTGTCCTTTCCTGGCGGAAGAACAACCGGCGGCACAAATACAGGCGATAATGAGGAATAAAAAGGATATTTTTTTTACGTGTTGCATTGGATCAAGATTCTAATTTAAACTATTTTCAGGAATAAATATTGTCTTTTTTGGGAACGGACTTTCAAAATAAGAAAAAGCAACCTGCTAAACGGGTTTTGGTGGCTCCTTTAGACTGGGGTTTAGGTCATGCTACCAGATGTATCCCAATTATAAACACATTAAAGATTAATGGAATAGATGTGCTACTGGCAGGGGAAGGGCCCTCCCTAGAAATTTTGGTTAAAATCTTTCCCGGAACCCCTGTATTACCCCTGGAAGGATACCGGGTTAGGTATTCCCGGAACAGGGCATTATTTCTTCCTAAACTCTTCGCTCAATCTATCCGCATCAAAAAAAGGATAAAGAAGGAACATACTTGGCTTCGTTGGGCGATTGATACGTATGCAATTGATGCCGTAATTTCTGATAATCGGTTTGGTTTGTGGAGTTCCCGCATCCCTTCCGTATTCATCACCCATCAACTCCAAATAAAAACAGGATTTAAGTTATTGGATCTTCTTGCGACGCCTATTAATTACCGGTTCATTAAAAAATTTAGCGCCTGTTGGGTGGCTGATGTTTCAGAAAATGAAAACCTGGCGGGGGATTTATCACATCCAAAAGGCAGGGTCCCTTTTCCTTACCAATATATCGGATTGTTATCCCGGTTTTGTTATTCGGAAGCCGAAAAAAAGGGAACCATTCTGTTTATGCTTTCCGGCCCAGAACCAGCCAGAACCTCTTTTGAAAATAGAATTTTACAGCAGGCTTCTCAAATTCCAAAGCCTATGATTCTTATTCGCGGTCTTCCGGGGGAACGGGCGTTGCCAAAAAACATCCCCGATAATTTAACTGTATTTAACCACGCCGAACCATCTGAATTAAGCAGGATGATAGCAGGGTCTGAAATGCTGGTGTGCCGGGCAGGATATTCTACCCTGATGGATCTTTGCGCATTAAAAAAGCAGGCGGTAATAATTCCAACGCCCGGCCAAACCGAACAGGAATATTTAGCAAAATACCTGCATCAGAAAAAATTATTTATGCGGGTGGAGGAAAAACATTTCACAAAGGAGCAAATAAAGGAGGCATTGGAAGTTTTCCCTTTTTCAAATAACTGGCCACGGGCCGGATTAAATGAAGGCCTGGTATTAGAATTCATCGCCGCACTTTAATGCGGGCTTCATTTTTTGCAATTACCACTCCATTTTCATTTTTATTGTTGCTGCCCACAATAGAGTCGCTTCCTTCGGCCTGGATAAAAAAATCTAATTTTCCCCGATGCGTTCTTATCGCATCAATAATTTCGGAAAAGGCCATGGGTCCTTCGCAAAATACCAGGTCATCGAGTTCATATTTCCGGGTAAGCTCTGCCAGGTCTTTAAGTTCGCCCAGATGGATCCCGATATCAAACTTATTGAGTGCAATTCTTCCGCGAATGATGAATGGTTTCTTGGCATAACGCAATAATCCTATACTTTCTTCAAATCTTTTCTGGCCAGCCACCACAGCTACCTGCGACATTCCCGAAAAACGGGACTCTTGTTTCTTCAACACTTTTTTACCTGACCTTCTTGCCGAGGAAAACAACCCGCCCACAGAAATGGAAGTAGAAATGAGAAAGCGGGTAATCTTTTTTTGTTCGTAATGCTTCTTTACAAAAAGCTGCATCGCGCCATAGAAAGATTTTACATATCCCTTGCTGTACTTCTTTGTGCTTTCTCCCTTAAAATGAATGATGCTGATGGAGGAAACATAATAATTTTTATACCCGGCTTTAAGGATGCGGTAGCTGAGGTCGATATCTTCTCCGTACATAAAATAATCCTCATCAAAGCCTTGTACTTTTTCCAGACATTCGCGGCTAATCATCATGAAAGCCCCCGCCACTACATCCACCTCATGGTCTCCTTCCTCCGCAATATGTGCTGCATAATATGCGGAGAAAACCGGAGAATCAGGGAATAATGCACTTAGTCCAGACATTTTAAAAAAGGAAGCCCTGGCCGATGGAAAAGATCGTTTGCTTTCTCTGAGATAAAATCCGGCACCATCCAGCATCCGCACACCAATGGCGCCTGCATTCGGACGTGCATTCATAAACGTGAGGGCCTTATCGAAACAATTTTCGGGGAGAATCGTATCCGGATTCAGGAACAGGATATATTTTCCAGTTGCTTCCTTCAACGCCAGGTTATTGGCTTTGGAAAACCCAAGGTTTTTATCGAGCCAGGTAAAAGACACGGTAGGAAACCGTTGGGGCAAATAATTCTTGCTGCCATCTGTGGAGTGATTATCTACCACCAAAATCTCCACCGCCCACCCGGCCGAAGCCCGGATTACAGAATGCAGGCATTGTTCTAAAAAATACCTGACGTTATAGTTAACGATGATTACAGAAAGATCCACAGCCCTATAATATTATCCACGAAATACGGGCATTTCGGGCAGAGAACAAAAACCGCCGGAATTAGATTCCGTTAAAAATGTAATTGCCACCCGGGCAATTTATCTTTGCAGTATGTTAAAAACAACCTTAATAAATGCGGTACAGGCCGGAGCAGCGCAGCTTCAACATTATTTTAATGGAAACTTTAAAATTTCCAATAAAGAAGGAATAAACAACCTGGTTACAGAGGCTGACCATGCTTCTGAAAGGGAAATAATAAACATCATTAAACAGGATTTTCCTCAGCATTTCATCCTGAGTGAGGAAACCGGGGAGCTGCGATCGGACAGTAATGTAAAATGGATAATCGACCCCATCGATGGTACGGTAAACTTTGCCAATGGTATCCCTATTTGTTGCGTGAGTATTGGAATAGAAAAGGACGGCGATATGATAATGGGTGCCGTATTTAATCCCTTCATGCAAGAATTTTACTTTGCCGAAAAAGGAAAAGGGGCCAGTCTGAATGAAAAATCAATCCGGGTTTCCGATAAACAACAAGTTCTGAAAAGTTGCCTGGTTACCGGATTCCCCTATACTTATTCAGATACGCCAAATGGGCCCATTCAGGTATTTGAAAAATTAATAAAAAAAGGGATTCCCGTAAGGCGGCTGGGTAGTGCTGCCATCGACCTTTGCTGGGTTGCCGCCGGACGTTTTGATGGGTTTTATGAACACAACCTCCAGGCTTGGGATAGCGCAGCCGGTTTTTTAATAGTTGAAGAGGCCGGTGGTAAAGTGACGGATTATAAAGGGAATTACTACTCCCCCTATCAGCCTCATTTATTGGCCACCAATGGAAAAATTCATGACGAATTGCTGGCGGTTGTAAACGGAGCTCCTTTAACTCAATAATTACCTTTTATGGATAACATCAGAACAGAAGTTTCTTCCATGGGAGAGTTTGGATTAATTGAACACCTCACCCGGAATAATGAAACCCGGAACATATCCACCATTGTTAGTGTGGGAGACGATGCCGCAGTAATTGACCACTTTGGAAGGCAAACCGTTATTACCACCGATTTGCTAATAGAAGGCATTCACTTTGATTTATCCTACACCCCCCTTAAACACCTCGGGTATAAGAGCATTGTGGTTAACCTCAGCGATATCTACGCTATGAACGCCACACCTACCCAGGTAACACTTAGCATAGCATTCAGCAACCGGTTTAGTGTGGAAGCATTAGACGAATTTTATGAAGGCGTTTATGCCGCGTGCAGTAAATACAATGTAGATCTTGTTGGAGGCGACACCAGCACATCGCAAAAGGGATTTATTATAAGCGTTACTGCCATAGGCGAAGTGGCCCCCAATGGATTTATTAAACGGGATGGTGCATCTAAAAATGACCTCATTTGTGTAAGCGGTCAATTAGGCGGCGCTTTCCTGGGAATCACCCTCCTGGAAAGGGAAAAGAAAATTTTCCAGGAAACCGGTGCCCAGCCCGATCTGGAAGGGCAATCGTATATCGTTGGCCGCTTGTTGAAACCGGAAGCCCGGAAAGACATCATAGAGTTTCTTCTGGAAGCCGGCATTACCCCAACGAGCATGATTGACATCAGTGATGGACTCAGCAGCGATCTCCTTCATATTTGCCAGCAAAGCGATACCGGTTGTGTGATTTATGAAGACAAACTCCCTTTCAATGATGAAATGAAAGAGTTTGCCTATAAACTTAAAATTGATCCTACGGCCTGTGCGCTCAGCGGAGGGGAAGAGTATGAATTGCTCTTTACCATCACGCAAAACGACTATGAAAAAATTAAAAGTAATTCTGCTATTTCCGTCATAGGATATATGACAGAAGCGGCGGAAGGAAAGAAAATTATTACCCGGGGAGGAAATAGCCATACGCTGATTGCACAAGGATGGAATCACCTCGGAAATCAGGAGGCTGGCACATGATTGAGCAAGCCGAGAATACAGGAAAGCAACCGCTGAATCTTTTGAGCCGTTCCAAATTGCGTGTTTACCTGCTTTATACACTGGTAAAATACAGGTAGAGGTCTTTTCCTTCCATCGAATGCAAAGGCAAGATTATTACTATACCCCACATATATAATCCGTCCCCAAAAATCGGTTTGGATTAATAGTTGATACAAATTGTTTCGTTCATTTAAAATCATTTGTAAATAGGTATATGGGTTCACCGGATTATACCGGTTGGCATTGGGTGTTCCGTCTTCCATTGGTAAGCTAAGCCCCGTAAAATTTGAAAGGATTACCTGCTCCGGCTTTTCAATTTCCATTTCTCCATACCTGAACTCCTGTGCACCCGATTGAATGGATATCAGGAGAATCCAAGAAACCATTCCGATTATTTTCATTTTAGTACTCTTTTTTGATTGCTTCCTTCCTGATTTGATAATAAAACAGGGAGTCGTTACCACATCTCTCCCGTAACTTTTCAAAAAGATAAGGGTAAAGTACAGGTGGGATAATCCAATTTCCGCAACTATCTTTCGAAATCGTAATCACCTTTCTCTCCCATAGCACGGAGGTTTGTACATCGCTCTGCGCCCGCAACCCCGCAACCGGGGATAGAATAAATAAAAACAGGAATCTCCATTTCATTTGTGAAAGCTACGGTCGCTAATTGCGGATTGCAAGCTTTTCCACAGAAGGAAATTGAGTTTCGCTGAAGAATTTACAGTGCCTGATTTTTCAACCATCTACAGGGAGAAATTTCTGCAAACCCAACGTGCAGTTCACCTTGCGAATCGCATTTTCAAAAATTATGTTTGTAAAAAAAATTAAAATGAAGAATTACAAATTAAGGCCTGCCGAAAGTCGATTTAAAGTAGGGGTAAACATCCGGAAGTGGAGAAACATGAAGGAGATAAAGCAAAAGGATCTTGCTGTCAGCTTAGGGCTATCCGAAGCGGCGGTCAGTAACATCGAAAATGATATCACCAATGTAACCTTGACACAACTGGAAGATATATCCACTGTTTTGGAAGTTAGTATGGAGCAACTGCTTTCGGACCCTCAACAGCAATATTTGCGAAAACAGGAAAGCACGCCCGATCCGGATCCGGATAATCTTCAGAAGCAATTGATAAAAGCGATGATAATCAGCCTGCAGAAAAAGGATGAACAGCTCCAGGAACTAATGGGACTACTCATTTCAAATTTTAATGGAATAAACAGTCCTGTGTCATATAAGCGACTTTCGTCCAATGGCGCGAAGTGAAAATCAATTCCGGGGAGTGAATTTAACGGAGGTCATGGTTAATGAACCGCCCACCGGTTTATCATTAAAGAGTGTAATTTCATCAGAAGGCAGGGATACCCCCAGGCTGTAAATCAGGGGTAGAAAGTGTTCGGGGGTTGGGATTGCCATATTTACTGCAAGGCCGGCCTTTTTATAATGGATGAGGGATTGAAAGTTACCATCCAGGATACCCTGCTTCATAAACGAGGCAGCCTCCATAGCCCAATCGTAAGCAAAACCCGGTGTTTCCAATTTGTCCCAGGCTATCCGGTTTAAATTATGCACCATATTGCCACTTCCTAAAATTAATATGCCTTTATTTCGAAATGAACGGAGTTTTATTGCTAGTTCATAATGCGCTTCGGGTTGCATATTATGATCTAAGCTTAATTGTACAACCGGCACTTTAGCGTCGGGATATAAATGCTTAAGTACCGACCAGGCTCCATGATCGAGGCCCCAGCTAAGATCGGAGGCAGCGGGCAATGGGCTAAGTGCTGAAATAATATGCTCTGCCAATTCGGGGCTTCCGGGTGCCGGATAGGAAACTTCAAAAAGTTTACGCGGGAACCCGCCGAAATCATGAATTGTTTTTGGATGTTCCATACCCGTAACCCTTGTTCCATTTGTTTCCCAATGGGCAGATATACATAACACGGCCCGGGGCGTTTCAATTTCGGAAGCCACCCTCCTAAACCCCTGCACAAATTCATTTTCCTCAATCGCATTCATGGGGCTCCCATGCCCAAGAAAAAGTGCCGGCATGGTAGTTGAATTCCTGCTCTTACCAACTAACTCGTCAATATCTTTTACTATGTCCATATATATTCAGGAAACTAACAGCCGCCTGATGTAAAATGTTTGAAGGAGAATAGGGGAACATTGGTACGAGAAAAAAGCAGGTAAGGAAGATGCTGTAAAATAAACAGGAAAATTACCTACGCCAAAGGTTCAAACTAAAAAATAGAAATACAGTTACATATAAAAAAGTGTATTATGCGAAAAACTTCTTCGTATATACCTCATCCGTTAGGTATGAATAATTAGAAAAATTCCGATTTTATAAAAAAAATGCTCAAATATTTCGTTGAAACACAATAAAAGGGAAGGAAATTCGCTTATATTTCTGTATCGGGATCGAACAATTCCCGGAACCGCTTAACCTGATGAAAAACCAAGAAACTGAGACAATTCAAAGCCTGTTGTTCATGCTGAACTTACCGGGCAATTTCCCTCAATCTTAGGTTATCAAATTAAACTAAACCCATTTTTCGCATACCCGGGTGCCGGGTGATGAACGCTTTTTGTTAGGCACTACAGGACAACGAAGATAGCCTCGGAATTGGACCGGGGCTACTTCACTTTACCATCACCGCCGCAACAAACTGGGTGATTAGCCCAACTATAAGGCCCAGGTAAATTTCTTTGGGTGTATGGGCCGAAAGCAACATCCTGGCGCTTAACACCAGCCCACCAATAAGAAACACTGCCGACAAGGGCCAGGTCATCAGCATTTCATTTCGGAACATAATCAGAAGAAAAACGCCAACCCATGCACCCATACCGGTGGCATGCATACTAATCTTAAAGTAAATATTAGCAATCAGGCAAGCGGATGATGCCAGGAAAATTCCCAAAATAAAAGAACTTAAAATAGGCGGATAAAGGGGTTGCCGGCTAAAGACCAAATAACTCCAAAAGTAAAAAATACCCACGGCAATATAGGGAATGATACGATCGCGCTGAGAATGGAGCTGTATAGAATCAATAAACCGCAAGGCCCTCAACAATACCACGCTCAATAAAGGGAAAAAAACCAGGTTAATGGCCACAATAACCAGGGTTTGTCTTCTGGCTCCTTCATCAAATCCGGCAAATGCCGAGGGGTGTAAATACAAGAGGAACCAGGTAACATATAGCGGTATAAATACGGGATGAAAAAGAATACTGAATAAATGTGCGTATATGCGTTGGAGTAAATTAAGTTTAACGGGAAGCTTACTCTCTGGTATGGTTGATCCGTTGCCGGCTATTTGCATCATGTTCTAAAGTATTTTTCTTAATCGGGCAACGGGAATATTCAATTGTTCCCTATATTTTGCCACGGTTCGGCGGGCAATATTATATCCTTTTTCCTGAAGCATGTCAGTTAATTTCTCATCGCTATACGGATGCGTCTTGCTTTCTTCCTCAATAATATCTGTCAGGATCCTTTTCACTTCCCGGGTGCTCACCTCTTCACCGCTCTCCGTTTGCAGGCTCTCGCTGAAGAAAAATTTGAGGCGGTAAGTACCGAATTCTGTTTGTACAAACTTACTGTTAGCCACCCGGCTAACGGTAGAAATATCCAGGTTGGTGATTTCTGCGATATCCTTCAGGATCATAGGCTTCAATTCCGTATCATCGCCGGTCAGAAAAAAGTTTTGCTGGTAGTTCATTATGGCATCCATGGTGCTTATCAGGGTATTTTGTCTTTGCCGGATAGCATCGATGAACCATTTAGCAGAATCAATCTTCTGTTTTATAAACAAGACGGCCTCCTTCTGCCGTTTATCTTTTTTGCTCCCTTTTTCATAATCTCTCAACATCGACCGATAGTCTTCACTGATGCGTAAATCGGGCGCATTCTTACTGTTCAGGGTTAATTCGAGTTTGCCATTGTTGTTGGTAATGAAGAAATCGGGAATCACATAGTTCTCCCCTTTGTTGGCATCGCCAATAGTACCTCCGGGTTTGGGGTTGAGGCGAACAATCTGTGAAATGATATCCCGGAGTTCTTCCCCGGACAGGTTTAAACCCCGTTGAATTTTTTCATAGTGTTTCTTGGTAAATTCTTCAAAGTACTTTTCAATCACCTTAATGGCCTTGCCGGTTATTTTATCGTTTGGATTTTTTCTTTCCAGTTGGAGCAGTAAACATTCCTGGAGGTTTCTTGCGCCAACTCCGGGTGGGTCCAACTGCTGGATTTGAAGGATCATATCACTCAGTTCCTCCATATTCGTTTGAATATTTTGCCGAAAGGCCAGGTCGTCAATAATGGCAGAGAGGTCGCGCCGGATGTATCCATCATCATCAAGGCTCCCGATAAGATGTTGGGCGATCTTTCTTTGCTTTTCGGTAAGCTTCAGCATACCTACCTGTTGCAGCATGCTGTCCATAAAACTGGTCTCTACCCGATGGGGTGTAACCTTTTGATCGTCCTTATCGGGGAAATTATCATCCCGGAGTTTATAATCAGCAATTTCATCATCACCATCCTGAACGTACTCACTAATATCGATATTATCATAATCTTCCTCACTACCATCCATTTCCGTCTCTTCATCCTGCTTATCCGCAAAATCATCCTCGGCATCATACTCCTCCTCAAATCCATCCTCTACCTGTTCGAGGGCCGGGTTCTCTTCAATTTCCTCCTTTATCCGATCATCTAAAATGGCAGTAGGTACCTGCAACAGTTTCATAAGTTGAATCTGTTGTGGAGAAAGTTTTTGCAGAAGTTTCTGCTGTAGCCTCTGGTGTAATGCCATATTTAATAGTTCCTGAATTTCCGGGAATAAGCAAAATAAATTCAACCGGGAATCAATGCGTAAATTTACATTTTAACCGCTCATTCTGATGATTAACAAATGCAAAAATTTGTTTTTGACGATTGTCATGTTCATGGCTGGAGATATGGTATCTGCCCAATTGCCCACCAATTTTTCATTAATGACCGATACCCTTAACCGGCATCGGGAATTTTATTTCAATGCGGAACTCAAGGAACTCCCTTACACGCGGCACCAACCCTTCTTTTGTCGCCAGGAAGAAAAAATATTTAAACAAACCGGAATAAATATTAAATTCAGAATAGGCAGTTATGATTATACGGAATGGATGGAAAAGAAACCCAATTCTTTTTTTAATATTAAAAACTAAGAGGTATTAATCTTTTGGAGGGAGAGGTGGTGCGGCCGGGTAGTTAAAGTATTTTTCCCTTATTTTTTTTGAAACTCCAAAGGGATCCTCTTCGAAGGTGCGGCTGTGATAAAAGATCATGCCCTGAATATTTTTAGCTGATCTGATCTTTTCAATTTGCCGGGGAATTTGGGTAAGGTCTTTCCATTCGTTGTTGCTTCCTACCAAATAAATTCCTATTCCTATATAACAATTCCTGCCATAGGTGTGATTATTCCACCAATCTACCAGCATCGAGAACTCGGCTCTCCGGTGCCCTATATTCCAATAAAGCTGCGGTGCAACATAATCGATCCACCCCTTTTTTAGCCAGAGCAGGATATCGGCATACAGGTCGTCGTAATTGGTGAGAACCCGCTGGGTGTTGCTTCCTTCGGGATCGCTTTCGCTATTGCGCCAAATCCCAAAGGGGCTAATTCCAAATTGGCAGGAAGGCTTAACCGCCTTAATCATATCATGAATATTGGAAATTATCGAATCGGTGTTACTTCTTCTCCAGTTATTACGGGAGAGGCCATTACCATACAAACGATACGATTTTGCATCAGGAAATTCAATGCCATTAAGCGGGTAGGGGTAAAAGTAATCGTCGAAATGGATAGCGTCTATATTGTACCGTTGTACTATGTCTTTTACGATGGAAACGAGGTATTTGCGCGCTTCCGGATTGCCGGGGTCGAAATATTTTTTATCTCCGTAGGTAAGGAGCCATTCGGGGTGGGTGCGGGATATATGATTGGGGGCAAGCGTGGTATTCTTGCTGAATACGGCCCGGTATGGGTTTAACCAGGCATGAAATTCCATACCCCGTTTATGTGTTTCCTCCACCATAAATTGAAGCGGATCGAAGTAGGGTTCGGGGGCAAGCCCCTGGGTTCCGGTAAGCCAGCGGCTCCAGGGTTCAAGAGATGAAGCATAGAAGGCATCGGCGGATGGACGGATCTGAAATACGATCGCATTCATTCCGTTTCGTTTGTGCAAATCGATCAGGCTGATGAATTCGGCCTTCAACAATTCGGCATCGGTAGTAGGCTCAAAGGGATAATCGATATTGTTTACGGTGGCAATCCAGACACCCCGAAACTCACGGCTGGCAGGCACTGCAGAAGAATCCTGAGAACTTCCCCGAAAGGGAATTAAAAAAAGAATAAGGAAAAGGTATGCAAAAACCGGAACTCTATTATTCCCGGGCCTTATCAAGGAGGCTATTGAGTTGCTGTACTTCCTCCCTGCTGAGGTTTCCCAAAATCGCATCCATTTCCATTTCATAGGTATCCATCTTTTGAAGTAAGCTAAGCCCCTTTTCTGTGATCGAAACATCAACCAATCGTTTATCGGTGGGGCACACCGATTTTTCTACCAGTTGCTTTACTATAAGCCGGTCCACAATCCGGCTGGTATCGCTCATCTTATCGAGCATGCGCTTCCGAATCTGAAGTGTGGAAATAGGCTTACCGGCGCCACGTAAAATTCGCAATATATTGAACTGCTGGGGAGTGACCTGTTCCCTGCTCAACATAACTTTCAACTTTTCATTCATCCAGTTAAAAGTAAAAATCAAATTAACCAGGGCCTTTTGATAATCGTTCCTGAACTTTGGCTGAAAAATATCTTCTTCAATTCCCATACTGTAACGCTATGCCTTACAAAGGTAATTCAACATCTGTAAAATGAATATTAAATATAATGAATCCCTGATTGACTGAATCATCCCGAAATTTCATTTTCCTCGGAGAATTCATTCATATAAATTTTAACCAGAATCACAAAATAACTCACCAGGAGTGGTCCGAAAATCAATCCGATAAAGCCAAAAAGTTCGAGGCCTACAATTACCCCCAGCACGGTTATTACCGGGTGCACATCGCCCATTTTCTTCATCAACCCCAGCCGGGTGATATAGTCGATATTCCCGGTTACTACCACACTATAAGCGGCAAGGCCCACGGCAGGCCAGGTTTGTCCGTTGATAAATAAATATATAACCAGTGGCACCCAGATAATCATGGTTCCTACCAATGGGAAAAATGCAAATACACCGGTAAGGAAACCCCACATTCCCCAATCTTTCAATCCAAAAATCCAATATCCCAATGCCGCAGTAAAGCCCTGTACAATACTGATAATGGGAATTCCGAGCGCATTGGCCCTGATCATAATCCGGGTTTCTTTTGCCAGCGCACCAATATTTTTGGGTTTAAGCGGAATGGCCCGGCTGAGATACCGTTCAACCTGTGTGCCATTCACCAGTAAATAGTACAACAGGAAAAACATCATGATCAGGTTGATGAATAAGGAAGCCGTACTGTTTAGTAATTGCGGGATGAAGGCAGTAACCTTTTGCATCAGCATCCGTAAATTTTCATCCGATAACAACTTGGCTCCCGTATAGGCTTCAAATTTATCGACAAAAGACTCCACCCCATTTACTATAATATCCTGATTATTGATAATCTCCTGGATTTTGGGAGATATCATCCGCACGGCTAAATAAAAAGGAATAGCAATAATTACCAGGTACGACAGAATAAACAACAGGGCGGTGAGGCCCTTATGCCATTTCTTTGAAACGGTTAGTTTAAAAAATAAGGCGCGACTTAAAATGTAAAGCGTTACCCCTCCCAGTATGCCAGGCAAAAAGGAAGATAGCTGGCCAAAAAGAATGAGTCCCAATAAAATGATGAGGGCAAGGAGTAAGAGTTGCCTGAGTCGTTCATTAAAATTTAGCTGCATTCATTTTCCTTTAACCGGTTACTTCCACACAGATAGGCCTTCGCTGCAATTTGCACAAATATCGATATTCTTCCGGCCGGCCAATAATTTAGAACGAAACGCCCGGTATTGGGGGTTTTGCCACACTTCCCTGAAACTCTCAGTCCGAAGGTTCCCCAATTTGTGCTGTGCATCTTTATCGAAACAGCAAGGCACTACCAGGCCATCCCAGGTAATTACATTGGCATGCCAAAGTTTCCAGCAATGGTTAGCCATTTTATTTTTCGCCCGATGGGTTCCATCAGAATTTTTAATATACCGGCTGTATTTGGGGTTTTCGGGAATCAGGTGATTGGGGTCGTGTTCATAATTGTACACCTGGGCGGTTTTAAACCGCACTTCATTCACTCCAATTTCTTTGGCTATTCTCTTGATGTCTTCAATCTGGTGTTCATTATGCTTTACTACCAGGAATTGAAAAAATACAAACGGGGTTTTGCTTTTTAATTCTCTTTTCCACTTTACAATATTCCTTGCTCCCTCCAGTACTTTTTCAATATTGCCTCCTACCCGGTATTGTTTATAAGTATCCTGGGTAGCCCCGTCTACCGAAATAATTAACCTGTCGAGGCCGCTTTCTACCGTTGCCTTTGCCACTTCATCGGTTAGAAAATGGGCATTGGTAGAAGTTGCGGTATAAATTTTTTTTGAAGTGGCATACTTCACCATCTGTAAAAAATCGGGGTTTAAAAAGGGTTCCCCCTGGAAATAAAAAATGAGGTAGAGTAATTCTTTATGAATATCATCAATGGTCTTTCTGAAAAAATCCTGTTCCAGCATTCCCTTTGGCCGGGTAAACTGTCGTAATCCACTGGGGCACTCGGGGCAGCGAAGGTTGCAACTGGTGGTTGGCTCAAAAGATATGGATACAGGCAATCCCCACTGAATGGGTCTCCGGGTGATATTGGATAAATAAAAACTGGAAAGCACTTTCAGCCCGTTCCATGCCCTTTTAAAGGTGAGTTTGGAAATCAGGTTAGCAGTGTCGTTGAAATTAAAACCCGGCATGCCGCAAAGGTAGGGCGAAGGGAAGAATTTGATTTCCTAATACAAGGGAATCCTGCATCCGAAAAGGGTATTGATAAAATAATACCTCATTTCGTAAACGCCTCCATCAGGTTATCCTTTATAATAACCCTTTATTATCCGGCATATTGAACAAATTACTAAAACAACAGCCTATATTTAAAGCATGAAAATTGCAGTTACAGGTGCTACCGGACATATTGGCTACACCCTCTGTAAATCATTAATACACCAGGGACACGAAGTTTCGGCTCTCGTGTACGCCGATTTTGCAACGTTGAACAACCTTTCCGTTAAGAAGATAACGGGGGATGTTACCGACCGGGAATCGCTGAAAGGGTTTTTGGAAAATGCAGATATCGTATTGCATACCGCAGCCGCAATTGAACTGGGATATCGTTTCAATAAAAAGCTGTACGATGTAAATGTAACCGGCACGAAAAATATCCTGGAGCTGGCAAAGGAAGCCGGAGTAAAAAAAGTGATTCATTTTAGCTCCATTCATGCTTTTAGCCAAAGACCTTACCATATTCCGTTGGATGAAACCCGGGAACTCGTTTCGGGCAGATCCATCTTTTACGATCAAACCAAACGCGAAAGCCTGTTACTGGCATTGGATGCCGCAAAAAACGGCCAATGGGTGGTGGTTATCTGTCCTACTTCGGTGGTTGGCCCGGAAGACCACAAACCTTCGAAACTCGGTAAAGCTATTATTGATATTTATAGAGGAGCTGTACCTGCCATTATTAAAGGCGGGTTTGATTTTGTAGATGTACGCGACCTTGTATCGGGCACTATTGCCGCCATGGAAAAGGGAAGGTCGGGGGAGGTCTATCTTTTGGGCGGTAAATATTATACCATTAAGCAATTTGCCGATTTGGTATTAAAAATAAAAGGAGCAAAAAAAGAGTTAGCCGAAATCCCCCTTGCTCTTGCTTATGCCGGGTTGCCTTTTATAAAATTGTATGCCTTCCTTACCGGCAAACGCCCCTTGTACGACAAACCCTATATTGATATTTTGCAGGATGGGAATAAGGATATCCTCAGTACAAAAGCCCAGAAGGAATTGGGGTATATCGTAAGGCCATTGGAAGAAACCATGGCCGACACTATTGAGTGGTTCAAAAAATCGGGCCAGCTATAATATTTTTCATGATTACATTTAAACAATTTGCATTATTCAGTTGGGGGTGGATAGCCCTGGGGCTGATCATCTTTGTAGCCCTGAACTTTATTACCGCTCCCTACGGGAGGCACACCAAAAAAGGGTGGGGGCCGCTGATTGATAATAAACTGGGTTGGTTTTTGATGGAATTTTTTGCGCTGGTGGTGCTGTTCTACTTTATCCTTTCGGGGGAAAACAAACAATCGCTGGTGAACTGGATTATCATTGGGCTGTTTACGCTGCATTATATACACAGAAGCATCATCTTTCCCTTGCGCATTAAAACCAGGGGGAAAAAAATGCCGTCTTCCATTATTGGGATGGGACTAATTTTTAATCTGGTAAACGGATTTTTAATTGGGTATTATTTCGGAAATTTTAAGGTATATGAACCTTCCTGGTTGCATACGCCACAGTTCATTGCCGGCGCCGCCATTTTTGCTATTGGAACTTTTATTAACCTGCAATCCGACAATATTTTAATCGCACTTCGTAAGCCGGGCGAAACGGGATATAAAATCCCGCACGGCGGGTTGTTTACCTATATCAGTTGCCCCAATTTATTTGGTGAGGTGGTTGAGTGGCTGGGCTTTGCTATTCTTTCCTGGAACCTCCCGGGGCTTGCCTTTTTTATTTGGACATTCGCCAACCTCATACCCCGCGCCATTGCCCACCATACATGGTATTTAAAGAAATTCAGCAACTATCCGAAAGACAGAAAAGCAGTTATTCCCCTTTTGTGGTAATTATTTCGTGGATGCGTATGGGTTATACCGCAATATTGCATTCCATCTCCCAATATACTACCCCTCCAATGCTTCCGGCCGGTTATCAAACAGGGCTGCGCAATTTTCCGATTCCCTCATGGAGGCAATTACAGATGGCAGGGGTTCGGTAAATACATTTGGGTAATCCACTTCGCCCCACTCTTCGCGAATGGGATAGGCCAGCTTCTCTTCCTTTATTGAAAACTGAGAATCTACACCCGGTTTATTCCCCCGTGGGTCAACCCGGAACCACCCCGGCCCATCCAGGTATACGGCATTTAACCCATGCAGCGCATATCCGGAACCGATAGTTCCCTTTTTTAAAACCCGTTGGTAACAAAACCCGGCCGGGATACCCATGCCCCGCAGCAGGGTGGCCAGTAAATGAGCTTTGGCAAAACATATCCCTTCTCCTTTCTCCAATGTTTCACCGGCATTTATTGTAACCTGCTCTCCCTGGATGTCGAATGAATGCCTAATCTTGTCTCGCACCAACTCAAAAGCAATTTTTGCCCGTTCCTCTTTTGTTGCTGCCATCGATTCAATCCGTATAATCTCTTTTTGTATTTCGGGGGCGGAAAACTGAATAACCGGCAGTACTTCCTTTAAATAATCTTCCCGTCGGCCGGATGCGAGTTGTAGTTTCATGTTGCTGCGCAGGTTGTTTGCTTCAAATATATTTTCCCGCCTTTAAAAAACAGCCTAACCGCAAAAAAGTTCTTTGTCCTTCTGATACAGGTACGCACCCCTCCTGCCGCATAAAAAACCCCATTTTATGCAGTAAATAATTTAAAATTACTAAATATTTTAGCATTTTAGTAGTTTTGTCTGCTCACTGATGTACCTGAACTGTAAAACATATTTCAGCCTGCGGTATGGCACATTTTCCACTGCCGGGTTAGTAGCGGCGGCGGCGGATATGAATATCCCCCTGCTGGCACTTACTAATATCAATAACACCTGCGATAGCTGGGACTTTGTAAAGCGTTGCCGGGATACCGGAATAAAACCCATTGTGGGTACAGAAATCCGAAACGGAGATGATTTTCTGTACCTCCTCATCGCCGCCAACAACAGGGGCTTCGAATGGATTAACCGGTTTTTATCGGAACACCTTACCGAAGGAAAACCCTTTCCGCAAACGGCAGGAGAACACCCTTTTTTTAACGACCTCTGGGATGGCTTTGTAATTTATCCTCTGCACGGAAAAGATCCGAACCTCTTTTTTGCAAATGAACGCATCGGCATGCTGCCCGTAGAAATAAATAAACTATATGGCGCCGACATGGAACTCCTCCGTAATAAACTGGTTGTACGCCAGCCCGTAACCTTTCAAAACAAAACCTATTTTAATGTACACCGGCTCCTGCGCGCCATCGACAAAAATGTCCTGCTCTCAAAGCTTCCCAAAGAAGCACAGTGCCGGCCTGATGAAAGTTTTGTTCCGCCGCACACCCTGCTCGAGTTGTTTCGCCAGTACCCGTTTATTATAACCAACACCTATCGGTTGATGGACGACTGTAATATCCGGATGGATTTCCGCACCGATAAAAACAAGAAAATTTTCAGTGCCACAAAGGAAGACGACCGGGTGCTGCTCGAAAAGCTTGCCCTGGATGGATTCAGTTACAGGTATGGAAATAAAAATATAACGGCAATGGGCAGACTAAAATCGGAGTTGCAGGTAATCAACGACCTCGGCTTTAATGCCTACTTTCTCATCACCTGGGATATCATCCGCTATGCCCAGGCACGGGGCTTTTACCATGTAGGGCGGGGCAGTGGCGCTAATTCCATTGTGGCCTATTGTCTCAAAATAACGGATGTTGATCCCATTGAGCTCGACTTGTATTTTGAGCGCTTCCTCAACCCGTATCGTACTTCTCCCCCCGATTTTGATATTGATTTTTCCTGGCTCGACCGCGATGAAGTGATTGATTATGTGTTTAAGCGGTATGGCAAAGACCATGTGGCCCTATTGGGTATGTACTCCACCTTTCAATACCGGGCCGTAGTACGGGAACTGGGCAAAGTATTTGGGTTACCCAAAGAGGAAATCGATAAACTGGCACATGGTGCATCTGCGGAAGATAATATCCACCGGCAGATCCTGCAATACGGAAAGTTGATCGAAAACTTTCCCAACCACCTTTCCATCCATCCCGGCGGAATGCTGATCAGTGAAGAAAGTGTCCATCAATATACCCCTGTATTTATGCCCCCCAAAGGGTTTGCCACGGCACAGATCGATATGTTTATTGCAGAAGACATTGGGTTGTACAAACTGGATATTCTCAGTCAGCGCGGCCTTGGGCATATTAAAGAGAGCCTCCGGCTGGTTAAAGAAAACAAGGGCGTGGATGTGGATATACACGCTTTTCAAAAGTTCAAAAAAGACCCTCGCGTAAACGACCAAATCCGGAACGTGAATACCATTGGTTGTTTTTATATCGAATCGCCGGCCATGCGGCAGCTCCTCAAAAAACTGGAGTGTGCGGATTATATCACATTGGTTGCCGCCAGTTCTATCATTCGCCCGGGTGTGGCCAGCAGCGGGATGATGCGGGCTTATATAGAACGGTACCACGACCCGCACAACATCAATTATATTCACCCGATCATGAAAGAATTGTTGGAAGAAACATTTGGGGTGATGGTTTTCCAGGAAGATGTAATTAAGGTGGCACACCATTTTGCCGGGCTGGATATGGGAGAAGCGGATATCCTTCGCCGTGCAATGAGTGGTAAATACCGGGGTAGCCAGGAAATGCTGCGGATAAAAGAAAAATTCCTGGCCGGCTGTAAAGAACGGGGCCATCCCGATGAAGTGGCCCATGAAGTATGGCGGCAAATACAAAGCTTTGGCGGCTATAGCTTTTCAAAGGCCCACTCCGCATCTTTTGCGGTTGAGAGTTACCAGAGCCTCTTTCTTAAGACTTATTATCCCCGGGAATTCATGGTGGCCGTAATTAATAATTTCGGCGGCTTTTACAACCAGGAACTGTATTTCAGGGAACTGGGCAAGGCCGGCGCCATTATTCATCCGCCCTGTATAAACAGGAGCAACTATTACACAAATATTGACGGCAATGAGGTGTATGTAGGTTTTGTGCATGTAAAATCACTGGAGCAAGGGGTAGTGGAAAATTTCCTGGAAGAAAGAAAACAGCACGGCCATTTCCTGCACCTGCAGGATTTTATTGAACGCACCGCCATCCCGCAGGAACAACTCAACACCCTGGTAAGCGCTGGCGCATTGGGCTTTACCGGTAAAAAGAAAAAACAATTGTTGTGGGAGGCTAACTTCCTGCAGAAAAAAAACAGCATACACGTACCCGCATCGGCATCCATCTTTCAGGAACCGGCCATCGAATTCCAACTACCCGAGCTCGCGCACAACTCACTGGACGATTTATTTGATGAACTGGAGACCCTCGACTTTACTATCAGCAGTCCATTCCGGTTATTGCATGAGGATCCTTACAAATATATGCTTGCTAAAGATATTGCCTCCCACTTAGGAGAAACCATAACCACCGTAGCTTACTTTGTAGAATATAAAATTGTACCTACCATAAATAAAAAACCAATGAGCTTTGGTACCTTTCTGGATGTGGAATTAAACTGGATAGATACCGTGCAATTTCCAAACGTATTTGCCCAATATCCTATTAAAGGAAAAGGGTTTTATAAAATAACCGGGAAAGTGGTTTCCGATTTCGGCGTACATGTGATAGAAGTAAAAACGATGCACAAACTTGGCTATAAAAAAAGAGCGTATGCAACGCTTTAATCGATGCTAAAAGAAGAAAGGCATATTACCCACCTTGATCTCGACTCCTTCTTTGTGTCGGTGGAGTGCTTGCGTAACCCCAAGCTTATCGGCAAGCCGGTGGTTATCGGTGGCAACAGCGACCGGGGTGTGGTGGCTTCCTGCAGTTATGAGGCGAGGGCCTATGGGGTACACAGCGCCATGCCCATGAAGATTGCGCGAAGGTTGTGTCCACACGCCATCATTGTGCGTGGCGACATGGAAGCCTACAGTAAGTACTCGGGGTTGGTTACTGATATTATACAAGAAAGTACCCCACTTTTTGAAAAATCTTCGATTGATGAGTTTTATGTTGACCTCACCGGCATGGATCGTTTTTTTGGCTGTCGGCAGTTTAGTTCAGCGTTGAGGAAAAAAATAATAAAGGAAAGCGGACTTCCTATTTCCTACGCCATGGCCAGCAATAAACTGGTGAGTAAAGTTGCCACAAACGAAGTAAAGCCCAATGGCCAGGTAGAAATTCCTTTTGGCAATGAAAAATCATTTCTGGCACCTCTGAGTGTGGCCAAAATCCCCGGGGTAGGAAAAAAGACGGCTTATCTGTTGATGAAAATGGGGGTTGAAACCGTTAAGACCCTCAGCGAAATCCCCCTTGCCATGATGGAAAACCTGTTGGGAAAAAGCGGTATTGAGCTGTCCCACAAAGCTAACGGTATCGATGAAACGCCGGTTGTGCCATATCACGAACAAAAGTCCATCTCCACCGAAAACACATTTCAGCAGGATACCATCGATACCACCCTGCTGAATAATGAGCTGGTACGTATGACGGAGAAGGTTGCTTTTGAACTGCGTTCGCAAAACAAACTTACGGGCTGTATAACCGTCAAGTTACGGTATGCCAATTTTGAGACGTTTACCAAACAACAGGCCATCCCTTACAGCAACGCCGATCACATCATCTTAAAAACCGTAAAAGATTTATTCTCCCGTCTGTACGACCGTAGGATGCTGGTAAGGCTAATTGGGGTGCGGTTTACCAACCTGATTCCAGGCAATTATCAAATAGACCTTTTTGACGATACCCAGGAAATGATCAGCCTTTACCAGGCAATTGACAGTATCAAAAACCGGTTTGGCGAAGATTTCATAACCCGGGCTACCATAAAAAGTTCTCCGTCTCAGGATTAAGTAAAGATTGCGGTACCCCTGTTTCCCCCTTTTATTCTCCGAAAAACAACCCACCTTTGTTTCGGAATAATTTGTGGCCGTAACCAGGCGTTACAAAAGATTCAGTACCGTACGATTTCTCTGCAATCAGTCCATTTAAAAATAGGGATGCATTTTCTATTCGGTTAAATGTATCGTCACAAAAATTTGCCATAAAAAATCACAAATATGAAACCGGAAAGTTTAATGATGTCGTACGGCTTTAAGCCCGAACTGTCGGAGGGGTCAGTAAAATGTCCCATTTTCATGACTTCCACATTCGCCTTCAAAAATGCAGAGGCCGGCAAAGCCTTTTTTGAAATCGCGTACGGACGAAGAAGCAGAGCGGAATCTGAAGAACCCGGGCTAATATACAGCCGCATTAACAATCCCGATCTGGAAATACTCGAAAACAGGTTAACCCTATGGGATGTGGCAGAAGACTGCGCCGTATTTGAAAGCGGAATGGCCGCCATAACCACGGTGCTCCTCGAGTTTTTAAATCCGGGCGACCTGTTGCTAATCAGCAGCCCCCTCTATGGTGGGAGTGATCACTTCATTAAAAAAATCTTAATCAAATTCAATATCCGGGTACTGGAATTTAGCGTGGGAGACAGCAAAGAAAAAATTATAAATCTGGTGAAAGAATGCGGGATGGCAGATAAACTCAGCCTGATATATATAGAAACACCAGCCAATCCCACCAACGATTTAATTGATATTGAAAGTACCTCCGAAATAGCAAAACACTTTTCCACTCCGGAAAAAGAAGTATTACTGGCAGTAGATAATACGTATATGGGGCCGGTATGGCAACATCCGCTAAAGCACGGAGCCAACCTGGTTTTATACTCTGCCACTAAATATATTGGCGGGCACAGCGATATAATTGCAGGTGCGTGCTTAGGTAGCAGAACCTTACTGAAACGCGTAAAAGCAATGCGTACCTTTCTGGGAAACATGGCAAGTCCGCACACTGGCTGGCTGTTGTTGCGAAGCCTCGAAACATTAAAACCCAGAATGGATGTACAATCGGCTAATGCAAATAAGGTAGCGGCATTTTTAACGACTCATCCCCGGGTGGAAAAAGTATATTTCCCCGGTAACCTCATACCAGGAACCGAGCAGTATCAAATAAAGCAAAAGCAATGCTTAACAAATGGTGGAATGATTTCTTTTGATGTAAAAGGAGGGGAGGCGGAGGCTTTTAAAGCGCTGAATGCATTAAAATTGATTAAGCTGGCGGTTAGCCTGGGCAGTACCGAAAGTTTAGCAGAACACCCAGCTACCATGACACACAGTGATGTAGATGAAAACGACAGAATTAAATTTTCAATTACCGAAAAAATGATTCGCCTCTCTGTAGGAGTAGAGAATTTTGAGGATATTATCAGTGACTTGCAACAGGCGCTGGAAAAAATATAAGAGTTGAGCCAGAACCTGTAGGAAACCAATGGGATGAATGCAGGAATGGAACTCAATGTTCACAAATGAGATCATTAACCATGTAGCAAATCTATACTCGCTCCTGAAAATGATCCTCGATAAAGTTTAGACAATTATAAAAAAGAAGTCGGGCCTGTTGCTGCCCCCACCCCGGGGGTAAAAATATTCGCATAAAAAATTCAAACAAAAAAAATTGACTAAAGAAATTTCCGTTTGACTTAAACCTAATTTTTTTGGCTACTATGGAAATTGGTTATGGCCACGAATGAAATACCCTTGCCACGAATGCACGAATGAAACACCCTTACCACGAATGCACGAATGAAATACCCTTGCCACGAATGCACGAATGAAATACCCTTGCCACAAGTGCACAAATAAAAATACCATTGCCACGAATGCACGAATGAAATACCCTTGCCACGAATGCACGAATGAAATACCCATGCCACAAGTGCACGAATAAAAATACCCTTGCCACGAATGCACGAATGAAAATACCATTGCCTCGAATGCACGAATGAAATACCATAGCCTCGAATGCACGACTGAAATACCATAGCCTCGAATGCACGACTGAAATACCCTTGCCACAAGTGCACGAATAAAAATACCATTGCCACGAATGCACGAATGAAATACCATTGCCTCGAATGCACGAATGAAATACCATTGCCTCGAATGCACGAATAAAAATACCCTTGCCACGAATGCACGAATGAATAGCCCGGATACAAATGGCATCCGGTTTATTAGGGCTACAAAAAAAATCAGGTTGTTTTAAATTGGAAAAAATTTAAGCCTGTTGCTGCCCCCGCCCCGGGGGTAAAAATAGGAGAGATAAATATCGAAGCAAAATTCTCTCCCTAAAGTAATTTTATTCGTACTTAATAAATATTTAGGTTAAAATGAAAGGAAGTTTTTTCCGCCGGACCGGTATAAAATCACTCAATAAAAATATTCTGCCTTATAGGGATACCGGATGCGGTAAAGGTCGCGCACCTTATATAAAATGGTCTGCCTTAATTTATCGATATTCATTTTTTCAGATGCGCTTACAAAAACGCAGTTCCCTTTGGTTTCTAACTCCCAGCGTTGCTTTAAATCATTGAGTATTTCCTGTCTCACTTCGGCCTCCAGCCATTCATCAAATACATTCTTCTCGTACAAATCCATCTTATTAAAGATGGTGATGGTTGGTTTTTCGCCACAGCCTATTTCAGAAAGTGTTCTGTTCACTACATTCAACTGATCTTCGTACTGGGTATGGGAAATATCAACAACGTGCAGGAGGATGTCTGCTTCACGCACTTCATCGAGGGTGCTTTTAAAACTTTCCACCAGATGATGGGGAAGTTTACGGATAAAGCCAACGGTATCACTCAGTAAAAAAGGAGTTTGTTCAAAAACCACTTTACGGGTTGTAGTATCGAGCGTTGCAAACAATTTATTCTCAGCAAAAACTTCGCTCTTACTGAGCAGTGTCATCAGGGTGGATTTTCCCACGTTTGTATATCCAACCAGGGCAACCCGGATAAACTCGCCACGTTCCTTTCGTTGGGTAAATGCCTGTCTATCAATTTCGCGTAACCGTTGGCGTAAGAGGCTGATTTTATCTTTAACAATACGGCGGTCGGTTTCAATTTCTGTTTCACCCGGGCCACGCGTACCTACGCCGCCACCCTGTCTTTCGAGATGCTTCCACATGCCTTTGAGCCGGGGAAGCAGGTATTGATATTGGGCAAGTTCCACCTGGGTTTTTGCCTGTGCCGTTTTTGCGCGGCTGGCAAAAATATCGAGGATCAGGTCGCTCCTGTCGATGGTTTTAGTACCCAGTTCCTTTTCAATATTCTGGATTTGCGAGCCGGTAAGTTCGTCATCAAAAATGACGATGGAAATATTTCCACGATGAAGAATAAACTTCTTTATTTCTTCCAATTTACCCTTTCCCACAAAGGTGCGGCTATCCGGGTGGGTTAGTTTTTGGGTAAATCGCTTTATGGTTTTGGCGCCGGCTGTTTCGGCCAGGAATGAAAGTTCATTAAGGTATTCATTTACCTGCACTTCATCCTGGTCCTTCTGCACTACACCCACTAGTATAGCCAGTTCTTCATTTGCTAACTTACTTTTCTTCTCTATCAAATGTTCCTAATTAAGAGAAACAAAAAAGCGGGAGATGAATTTCGCCCGCCAGGTTTAAATAATAATTATTTATGTGCGGAACCTGAATATGATTCAGCGGCTTCAAACCACTTTTTCATTTGAGGGCAGTCGCGATATTCATCATCTACCCGGATATAATAATTTTTGATCTGCCTGTCGAACCATTGCTCGAGCACCTCTTCTTTTTTTTCCTCCAGGGCTCTTGCAGCAATCTTGCTGTAATCGTCTTTTAGATTTTCGCGGTGCGGTTCGGTTCGGGTTTTCAGATAAACAATCCGTACGGCTTTACGGCCGCGATCATCCGTATATTCTACCGGTTGTGAATACTCTCCTACTTTCATTTTATTCATCATGGAAACCAATCCGGCATCTAACTGATCCATGGTAAGAAACGTACCATTTGTACCCTGCAACATGCCGGCAGTGAATTTACTCGATTCATCATCGCTGTACCTGTTTACGGCCTCACCAAAGGTGAGGGTGCCGGCAATTAATTTAGATCTCACCGTATCCAGTTTTTCGAGGGATTCACGGCTTTCGTACTGGGTAACCTGCGGAACTTTCAAAATGTGCCTAACTACCGCTTCATCACCGGCGCGGCTAACCAGTTGGATAATATGATAGCCAAACCGGGTCTTGAATGGGTTCGATACCTGTCCTTCTTTCAGGGTGAATGCTTTTGCCAGCCAGGTTGGATCCAGATCGCGCTGGCTGCGGTTTATTTCATATTGTCCGCCCTTATCTTTACTACCCGGGTCTTCCGAGTACAGGGCCGCCAGTGCCGCAAACGACTTTCCATTTTCGATTTGCTTTTTATAATCCTGCAATTGTTCAATACAATACAATTCGGCTTCCCGGCTTGCCTTGGGATGAATTACAATTTGCCCTACTTCCACTTCAGATTCATAGAGAGGAAGGCTATCTACAGGAATTTTATCAAAATAAGCTTTTACTTCGTTGGGGGTGATTTTTACATCTTCCACAATCTTGTTTCGCATAGCGGCAGCCAGTTTACGATCGCGGAAGCCTTCTTTAAAATCTTCTTTTAGCTGGTACACCGATTTGCCCGCCACTCGCTCCAATTCATCTTTCGATCCATATTGAGAAATAAAGTAGCGAATTTGATTATCAATGTCTGTTTCAACTTCTTCATCGGTAACCGGAATCGAATCCTTTTCTGCCTGGAGTACAAGGGCTTTAATTCCCATGGATTGTTCCAGGGTGAGGCATCGTGCATCGGGAGGCAATTCCATTCCCTGGCGTTGCATATCGAGCAGGCTGTTATCAATATCGCTCTTCAAAACAATTTTGTTGCCTACAACGCCAACAATTTTATCAACCAACACTTTTTGGGGTTGCGCAAAAACAGGCACTGCAACGAAGGCAAGCATAAAAAATAGAAAAGTCCTTTTTAACATCTGGTAAAATTTGAACCGTGGCGGTAAAATTAAATCCACTGGCGCGGCTGCTTAGGATGCCGCCATCATTTAACAAATAATTGTACCAATACCAATCGCCGAAATGTTTTCAGCGATTGGTAAATATTATAATGAACGGCGAACTTCTGTTTCTTCAAATGCTTCCACAATATCGCCAACCTTTATATCATTATAGTTTTTAATGGTAAGCCCACACTCCATATTAGAGGCCACTTCTTTCACATCATCTTTATACCGCTTAAGGCTTGCCAATTCTCCGGTAAATATTACGATACCATCGCGAACGAGCCGGATCTTGTTGTTTCTTGCAATTTTACCATCTAACACAAAACAACCGGCAACCGTAGCCTTATCGAACTTATAGGTTTCACGTATTTCCACATTTGCCACTACCTTATCTTCCACACTTGGTTCAAGCATCCCTTCCATAGCGCTCTTAATTTCTTCGATGGCATTATAGATGATGGAATAGGTTTTGATTTCGATGGATTCTGCCTGGGCCAGTCTGTTTGCCTGGATAGAAGGGCGAACGTTAAATCCGATAATGATGGCATCTGATGCGTTGGCAAGGGTTACATCACTTTCGGTAATTGCCCCCACCCCTTTATGGATAACCCGAACTACAATTTCTTCGGTACTTAGTTTTTGTAATGAATCGCTCAATGCTTCAACAGATCCATCCACATCCCCTTTAATAATAACATTCAGCTCTTTAAAATTGCCCAGTGCAAGGCGGCGGCCAATTTCATCGAGGGTGATGTGTTTCTTTGCCCGCATGCCTTGTTCACGGAGAATTTGTCCGCGTTTGTTGGCCATTTCCCGGGCAATGGATTCATCTTCATACACCTTAAAGGTTTCACCGGCCTGAGGGGCCCCATTCAAACCCAGGATAAGAACCGGGGTAGATGGAGGCGCTTCATCGAGACGCTGGTTCCTTTCGTTATACATCGCTTTTACCTTCCCAAAATATTGGCCGGAAACAATCATATCACCCTGGCGCAATGTACCATTTTGAACCAATACGGTAGCCACATAACCGCGGCCTTTATCGAGTGAGGCTTCAATAACGGTACCGTTTGCATGCCGCCCTGGGTTTGCTTTTAATTCAAGCAGGTCTGTTTCCAGTAATATTTTTTCTAACAGGAGATCAACGTTTTGACCCTTCTTGGCGCTTATTTCCTGGCTTTGATATTTACCACCCCAACTTTCCACCAGGATGTTCATCCCGGCAAGTTGTTCTTTAATTTTTTCAGGATTGGCCCCTTCCTTATCCATTTTGTTAATGGCGAAGATCATGGGTACATTGGCAGCCTGGGAGTGGGAAATAGCTTCCCGGGTTTGAGGCATCACCGCATCATCTGCCGCTACCACAATTACTGCAATATCAGTAACCTTGGCACCACGGGCACGCATAGCTGTAAAGGCCTCGTGGCCTGGTGTATCAAGAAAGGTAATCCGCCGGTTATCTTTGGTTTTAACTTCATACGCTCCAATATGCTGCGTAATACCGCCTGCTTCCCCGGAAATTACGTTTGTATTGCGGATATAATCGAGGAGTGAGGTTTTACCATGATCCACGTGTCCCATGATGGTAACAATGGGCGCTCTCGGTTTAAGGTCATCCGGAGCATCCTCTTCCTCTTCTTCATGCATTTCGGCAGCGTCATCCACACCAATAAATTCCACATCAAATCCAAATTCTCCGGCCACTAATTCAATCACATCCGCCTCAAGCCGTTGATTGATCGAAACCATGATACCCAGGTTCATACACTTACTGATCACATCTGCAAAACTTACATCCATGAGGTTGGCGAGTTCGCTCACCGAAATAAATTCGGTAACCTGCAGTTTATTATTTTCTGCTCCTTCGGCTCCCATTTGTTCCGCCAACTCTTCGCGCCTTGCCCGGCGGTGTTTGGCTTTCAAACTTTTTCCCCGTCCACCGGCACCGGCAAGTTTTGCCTGTGTTTGTTTCAGTTTTTCCTGAATTTCCTTCTCATCAATTACTTTATCCTGTCTGCGATTATCCTGCTGATGGTGACGACCTCCGCCCTGGCGGTTTCCACCGGGGCCTCCTCCACCCCTTCTGTTATCCCGGGGATCGGCAATGGGGCGAACACCTCTTTGGGGTGCGCCTGTTTTTCCATCCGTCTTTTTATCGATTGGAATCCGCTTGCGTTTACGCTTATCCTCTGCATCTTTTTTGGGCCGGGTATCGCTATCAGCAGGCAATTCAATTTTTCCTAAAATTTTAGGGCCGGTTAATTTTGCAGCCTGTATATTCTCAATCTGAGGAGCCTCCGGAACTTCGGGTGCTTTTTCTTTAATTGGTACTGCAGTTACCGGGGCAGCAGCCGGTTTCTCATCTTTGGGCAGTTCTGGCACCGGCGCTTCTTGTTCTTTTTCTGCCGCCTTTTTTGTTTTTTTCTTTGGCCTGGTTGATGAATCAATGGCAGAAAGATCAATCTTGTCAATCACCTTGGGTTGTTCAATAGCCGGTGCATCAATTTTTGAAACCACCGAATCTTCTACTTCGGCAACCGGCTTGGCAACCGGTTCTTCGGGTTTTACTTCCGGAGCGGGTTCGGGTTCCTTTTCTTTTTCTTTTGCTTTCGGTTTTTCTTCCTTTTTACGGATCGACAAATCTTCCTCGTCTTTTTTCCGTTTTACTTCGCCGGCTCCTTTTGGCAGGTCAATCATTTCTGCTTTCTGCTTTGCTGCCTTATCCTGTTGGAATTCAGACTGCAGCACACGATACATTTCTTCCGAAAGTTTCGAGGTAGGCTTCAAATCGTCGCCATTGAAGTTCTTAGACACAAGGAAATCAATCAGTGTGTTGGTACCGATGTTAAATTCCTTGGCCGCGGCCATCAACCTGGGTGTATTTACTTCTGACATTCTTTTTATATCATCCCGCGATTTCAGCGGGATTACTTTTCATTAATCTTTGTTCTTCTTCCTGATCTAAATCTACAAACCATTTCCGGTTATTCCTTGTCGAATTCTTCCTGGAGAATGCGCCTCACATCGAGGATGGTCTCCTTTTCCAGGTCGGTACGCCTTTCCAGTTCTTCCGGTGTAAGGTCGAGTACCGAACGGGCGGTATCGCAGCCAATCCGTTTGAATTCATCAATCACCCAACCTTCAATTTCATCTGCAAACTCTTCGATGCTGATATCGAAGTCTTCTTCCTCGCCTTCATTATCTCTGAATACATCCAATTCATACCCCGTAAGCTCACAGGCCAGTTTAATATTTACACCCCGGCGGCCAATAGCCAGCGATACCTGGTCGGGCTTGAGATACACATTGGCATGCTTCTTTTCAGTATCCATTTCAATACTGGTAATTTTTGCCGGTGTAAGCGAACGTTGGATCAGCAACTGGGTATTGGTAGTCCAATTAATGACATCAATATTTTCATTCTTTAATTCGCGAACAATACCATGAATGCGGCTCCCCTTCATCCCCACGCAGGCACCAACCGGATCGATGCGATCGTCGTAGCTTTCTACTGCCACCTTAGCCCTTTCACCCGGCTCGCGTACAATTTTCTTCACTACAATAAGGCCATCGAAAATTTCAGGAACTTCAATTTCGAGGAGTTTTTCGAGGAACATCGGACTGGTGCGGGAGAGGATGATTACCGCCTGGTTATTTTTTAGCTCTACCTTTTTTACAACCGCACGAATAGTTTCTCCCTTTTTAAAATAGTCGGTTGGGATCTGTTCCGATTTGGGCAACAGCATTTCGTTGCCGTCTTCATCCAGAATTAAAATTTCTTTTCTCCAAACCTGGTACACTTCACCATTTACGATTTCACCTACCCGGTCTTCATATTTTTTAATAAGAATATTCTTCTTCAAATCATTGATGCGGGCCGCAAGCGTCTGCTTTCCTGCAAGAATGGCCCTGCGCCCAAATTCCTTTTGAATATCCACTTCCTCATAAAGCTCTTCCCCTACCTGGTAATCAGGCTCAATTTTGATGGCATCCTTATATTCAATCTCAGTAAGGGTGTTGTATAAGTCATCATTCTCTACAATAGTACGCCTGCGGAAAATTTCCAGATCCCCTTTTTGGTCGTTAATAATCACATCAAAGCATTCATCGCTGCCATATTTTTTCCGGATAAGGGTTTTAAATACATCTTCCATAACCCTCATCAACGTAGGCCGATCGATGTTTTCTGCGTCTTTAAATTCCTGAAAGGAATCGATTAAGTTGATGCTTGCCATATACATTCCGGCATCCGATTACCCCGCCGGTGGGGGAGTTTGGTTATTATTTAAAATTTAATTTGAACACTCGCTTGTTTAATCTCACTAAAAGGAATCTCAACACGGATAATCTCTGCCTTCTTCCCTTTGCCTTCCGTGTATTCCAAAGAAATGGCCTCCTCCGAAACGGAAATAAGTTTACCCGATTTAACCGTGTTATCTAACAGGGAAACCTCCAGGTCTCTGCCCCGGTTTTTAACATATTGCCGGTGCAATTTTAAGGGCTGGTCAATACCGGGACTCGAAACCTCTAAAGAGAAATCGTCCTCCTCAAAAACCGCCTTTTCTTCCAAAATCTTATATAATGCGCGGTTTATCCGGATGCACTTTTCAATTGCAAGTCCCTGATCTGCATCGAGATATACCTTTATATTGTGGGTAGGTTTAATTTTTATATCCACCAAAAATGTATCTGGATCCAAAAGCGACTCAGTTAAGTTGCGAATTATCTCTATCTTTTCGTTCGTACTCATCGGAGCTTATAAAAGAAGAAGGGAACCACCGGCTCCCTTCTGTTTCTCTTTTTCCGCTGCAAATATAGGTTATAAAAGATTTTCCGCAAAATTGGAATTTCTTCCCCTGTAAAAATTAACAGCCGGGTTTAAGCGGCCTCTATAACTTTGCTCCATGAACATTTTGCGCCTACTATTTGAGTTATTCGTGATCTACCTCGTTTATAAACTGATTTTTGATTTTATTATCCCTATCTACCGCACCAGTAAACAAATAAAAACAAAGGTGGATGAGATGAATCAAAAAATGAACCAACAGCAAAATGTAAATAATCCCTCATTTCAATCGCACCAGCAGCAACCCAAAGCTCACAAACCGGCATCCGAAGATTATATCGACTACGAAGAAATTAAATCGTAATCCAGGTTTTCGATTCTTTCTCCGGGCAACAGCGTATGGATGTGGAACCCTAGCCCTCTTGCCACTTCCGTGTTAGCGGGTATATCATCCACAAATAAAGTTTCTTCGGCCGCAATTGCGGCATCGGCCAGTACAAATTCGAAAATTGCGGCATCCGGTTTTCGGAACCCAATTTCGTGCGAGAAATAAGCCTGGGTGAAATATTCCCTCAGGGGCCGGCTACCGATTTGCGCAAGGAACTTATTTTCAAATGCCACCTGGTGGACGGCATTGGTATTGCTCAAGAGGAAAATCCGGAATCGTTGTGAAAGTTCCGGTAAATATCGAATACTACCCACTCTGAAATCCAACAACATGCTATTCCATGCATTTCGTATATCCATTTCCGTAATCAGCCCATTGCCCGCTTCTAACATATACTTATAAAACTCCGGATTACTGATGTGGCCGGTTTCAAAGTCATTGAAAATATTATTTCCTTTAAATTTCGAATACATTTCTTCGAAATTTGTATAACCCAATTGGTGAAAGGCCCTGGCGGTTTTATCATAATCAATATCCAGCAAAACGGCCCCCAGGTCGAAGATGATATTCTTAAGTTTACTCATAGAAAAAAATAATAATTATACCCGGGTTTTCCGCTGGCATCCATTATAAAAATACGGCGAAAAAATGGGGGCTATGTAGCAAAGGATCAGGACCCGGCAGCAATTCCGGCTGTCCGATTGCCCTTTTTGGCAAAGCCAAAAAGGGCAACTCCCATCCGGCAGCCCTTCAACTGTAAGGAACCGCTTCAGCTTACCCCATTTCATCAACACGTCTTCGAACAGCCCTCCAATAAATCATTTTTTCCAATCCAGGGTCTGCATTTTCACCTCCGCCGAATTTCCTCCAATCATTATTTGGAATTCACCCGGCTCCCAATCATACTTCATGGAATTACAATCCGGAGCAGGTTTATAAAATTTCAAAAGTTCAGGTGTGATTTGGAAGGTCACTTCGCGGCTCTCACCCGGACCTAATTCAATCTTTTGGAATCCTTTCAACTCTTTTACCGGACGCGTGATGGAAGCTACCATATCGCGGATATATAACTGAACTACTTCTTTTCCTGTCCGGGTTCCCGTATTCGTAACGGTAATGCTTGCCCGAATACTTGTATTTCCTCTGGGGTTCCTGTTGCTGAGTTTTACCTCTCCATAGCTAAAGCTGGTGTAGCTCAATCCATATCCAAAAGGATAAACAGGGAAATTCGACACATCCAGATAGTTGGAGGTAAATTTTTCAAAACTCGTTCCTTTACTGACGGGCCTGCCGGTGTTTTTATGTGCATAATAAATGGGAATTTGTCCTACATTTTGAGGAAAAGTAGTAGTCAGTTTTCCGGATGGATTAACATCTCCAAACAATACATCAGCAATGGCATTCCCCGTTTCTGATCCGCCAAACCAAACATTAAGAATGGCAGGCACGTGTTCACTTTCCCATTTAATGGTTAGGGGCCTCCCGGTAAATAAAACCAGCACCACCGGCTTTCCGGTCTTAAGCAGGGCCTTCAGTAAATCTTTTTGCGCATCTGGGATGTCAAGATCGGTACGACTCGAGGATTCCCCGGTCATTTCCGAAGCTTCTCCTAAAGCAGCCACAATAATATCCGACTTTTCAGCTACGTCCAATGCTTCTTTTAATAGTGCGGCATCATCACCCCATGGTATTTCCCTGCCAAACATAGTGGCATTTTTCTGGTAAACAGAATCGTACATCAGGTTCGATCCCTGGGCAAAAATAATTTGAGCCTTACTGCCAACCGCTTTCTCCAACCCTTCCTTTACGGAAATACATTTATTAAAATCGGTTGCCACACTCCAGGTTCCGGCCATGTTATTCCTGTTATTCCCCAAAGGGCCTATTAAAGCAATAGTACCGGTTTTTTTTATAGGCAGCAGTTGGTTATCATTTTTTAACAATACAAAAGATTCGGCGGCAATTGTCCGGGCAGCCCGTATATGCTCAGGTGTATAAATTTCTGTTTCCGATCTTTTCTTATTACAAAATTTATAGGGGTTATTAAACAGTCCGAGTTTATATTTTGCCTCAAGCACCAGCCGGCAGGCATCATCAATTTGTTTTTGGGTTATTTTTCCTTCCTTCAAGGATTTTTTTAGGGTGGTTAAGAAGCCTTCACCCACCATATCCATATCCAATCCGGCATTTAAGGCCAGGGCAGAAACCTGTTGTAAATTTCCCATACCATGCGCTATCATTTCATTAATCCCTGTATAATCTGAAACTACAAACCCCTTAAAGCCCCATTTCTTACGCAATACGTCGGTAAGTAGAAAGCGATTACCCGTTGCCGGTACTCCTTCCACGTCATTAAAAGAAGCCATTACACTGCCTACCCCTGCATCAACTGCCGCTTTAAAAGGAGGAAGATAATCGTTAAACATACGTTCTCTGTCCATATTAGCGGTATTATAATCCCGGCCGGCCTCTGCTGCCCCATAGAGGGCAAAATGTTTTACGCAAGACAATATATTATTGTCCTGGTTAAGGTTGCCCTGGTAACCTCGAACCATCGCTTTTGCAATTTCGGATCCCAAAAAGGGGTCTTCCCCGCTTCCCTCGGCAATACGCCCCCAGCGCGGGTCACGACAAATGTCAACCATGGGGGAAAAGGTCCAGCCAATTCCATCCGCACTGGCTTCGGTGGCAGCTATCCGCGCCGACTGTTCAATCAAATTCATGTCCCAGGTACATGCCAGGGCAAGAGGAATCGGGAAGGTGGTTTGATAGCCATGGATTACATCCATACCAAAAATCATGGGAATCTTTAGCCGGGTTTGTTCTACAGCAACCCGTTGCACTTCCCTAATTTTATCAACTCCCTTTATATTAAAGAGCCCACCCACATGGCCATCCCGGATTTTTTTCCCTATATCAGAATTGGAAGCCTGGCCGGTAACAATATCGCCGGCGCCCGGCAGATTTAACTGTCCAATCTTTTCATCCACGGTCATTTTCTGCATTAATGCTGAAACGAACTGATTCATTTTCGCATCCGCTTCGGCAGTTTTCTTTTGGGCACTAACTTGAACGCACAATAGCAAAAAAAGGGGCGCAATAATTCTCTTCATAATGAATTGTTTTCTACTTCAATAAATAAGGTTTAATGGATTTCCGCCAAATAGCATAGCCTTTAGCGTTCATGTGGAGCATATCGTCACGAAACAGGTCTTTTCTAATTTTACCCTTTCTTATCATTTTATCAAACACATCCACAAATCCGGTATTGGGCTGTCCCGCAAGGAATGCTTTTATTAATGCATTGGCATTTTGCATCTCCTCCACTAATCTGGCGCGGCTCGGACTTGGCTTTATTGATACAAATACAATAGATACTTGAGGCAATCGTTCCCGGATGGTCTTAAAAAGTGTCTGAAATCTTTTAAGTACGATCATGGAAGTTACCGTATCGGATGATGCCAGATCATTATCTCCGCAGTAGATTACAATTTGTTTGGGATCGTACGGGAAAATGATATCCCTGGCATAATAAATAAGATCTGGCAACGTACTACCGCCGAACCCCCGGTTAATAACGGGGTAATCTTTAAACTCCTGTTGCACATTTGTCCACATTCTAAAAGAAGAACTTCCAATAAATAAAATTTGTTTTGCCTTAACCGGGTACAGGCTGTCTTGTTTCTTAAATGCCGAAATTTCATCCGCAAATGGCGTCTTTTGGGCTATCGCCGGTAAAAAAGAAAACAGAAAAAGAATGATTCCCAATTTTTTCATATCAATCAACTTTAATAGTTTCCGTACGTTCCGATACGCCATTTTCATTAATAGCCTCAATCGCAAAATAATAAGGCTTCTTACTATCCATAGTTTTTAGCCAGTATTCATTCACATCATGTATCATAATACAGGTATACAATTTGTCCGGAGAAGTTCCATAGTAAAGGTTCCATGCCCAGGCATTTTCATCGGGACTCCATTTAACCCAGGCGCTGCGTTTATCCTTTTCCGTGCGCAGCACAATCAGTTGTTTTACTTTAGATGGCTTTTCGCCAGGGCCCTTTCCAAATACCCTTAACCCGCTAATGGCAAATTTACCGGTGGGCATGTGTATATTCTCGAGTTTAATAAACCGGGCCTGCACCGGACGCTCGAGTTCCACATAATCGTGGGGTATATCTGTTTTATTCCGGCTTTTATCCACTAACAGATTCCAATTACGGCCATCCATAGACGAATATAGTTTATACTGGTGAAAGGTGCCAGTTTGCTTTCCAAGGAATTCCGCATCCTGGTCGGCATAGTTAATCTGGATGGCATTTACGGAAGAAACGCCTCCCAGGTCAGATTGTATCCATTCTCCCTTACCTCCGGTCTTGGCGCTCCAATAGGTTTTTATACTTTCATCCACGGCATTGTTTGCATTAAACGCATTTAAAGTGGAGGAAACGATAACCGGTTTCTTATAATTCAGCAACATCCACCCGGTAAAACTATTATTCCCATTTGGAGTATTGTCTTTCCGGGAATTCTCTGAAGGGATATAGTGAGGATAATCGCCAAAAGCGGTATTGCAGTACATCATGCCATCTTCATCAAACCCAGCCGGCCAAATACCGATGCGCCGTTCAAAATTATTCTTTACACTGATGGATATCGTACTCACATGCCAATAATTTTTCCAGTTATCCCGAAAAGTTCCTCCGTGGCCAGCGCCCCTGGCAAACCCTCCGGCCTTCATGCTCAGTGGATCAGATTGGGGTTCAAACGGACCAAGTGCTGAAGTTCCAACCAGTACCCCATCCGCATATCCGCTAAATTCGGTGCCGGGTGCCCCGTATTGTAAATAATATTTATCTCCAAACTGAGTCATGTGCGCTCCTTCAATAAAGGGATCCAAAAAAGTATTATCAAGGTATTCACCAAAACGCTGCCATCCATAGCGCCAGTCTTCGAGAAAATACATTTCTTTTCGAGCTCCTATTGGATCCATGGTTTTACGGTTCAACTCCACTCCATATATGGGGTAACGGTTGCTGCTTCCATTGTACATATACAGCCGTCCGGTCTTTTCATCCGTAAAAAAGGCTGGGTCCCAGCCACCAATGGCAAAAGAATCTACCAATGGTTTCCAGCTATTATTTTTTGGATCGGTACTCATCCAAATACTGAAATTGCTGGTATAAGTAGAACCAAATACCAACATGGTATCCCCAATTATTCCAACCGCAGGAGCGCAAAGTTCGTCGTAGCCGGTATTCCAGGGGCGTAAAAATTTCCGCGGATTAAAATGCCAGTTCAGCATATCATGACTCCACCAGTACCCCCACTGGTTGGTGCTGAAGAGAAAATAATCTCCTTTATAGTTAACAATTTCCGGATCGGCGGTTGCGCGGTGCTTCCCCCATTCAGCAAAATTGGGAATGGGCGTATATCCATAATCGATATTAATAGGATTACAATAGGTTGATTGCTGGGCAACAGAAATAACTCCGCAACCAATAATGAGAATCGATATCAGAAATAGTTTCTTCATCTTCTTTATTTAATTAGACCTCCGGTTATTTCGCTGATTGGTACTCTCGGTATTCAGCCTGTTTATTCCTTCTTTTACATCCGGGTTGCTCATAAATAATTTCCAGATAAACCCGGAGCGGTAATTTTCGATCATCACGGTTATGGGCGCCTGGTTTAAACCCATATAGGCAGGGCCCACCCAATTCTGGCTAAGATTAAATGCATCCCGGAAGCCGTATTCTCCCCAAAGAAAACTTCCATATTTATTATAAAAAGTTTTTAAAGCCCGTATGGATTCTTCGGGAGTGTACGGAAAGGAGGAGAGTGCAGCAGTAGGTGTTATTTTCCCGAGATCGCGCCATTTGACGGGTTCGTCAGCACTATAATGATAGGGGCCGTCGGAAGCAGATAATCCCCAGGAACTGTCGCTATAGCCTTTGAAATGATTGATATTTTCCGCACAATATTTCCAATTGATTTGTGCAATCTTTTGATTATTCCGGAAATAATTCGTGTATGCGTCGGTGATAGCTTTAGGGTCATAACCCATATAAGAATAATGGGTAAAAAACAGCGGCCCGCCGTCTGAAACCCCTACATCCAATTTATACCCGTAATAGGTATTCCCGTTGTTATACATTGAACCCTCTTTAGTGCCGCCCCATGCGATGCGGTATTGCTGTCCGGTGGAATCCTGGTTTGCCCAGCCTGAGTAATACATGGATGCCGGAACAGGATGCGTTGGAGAAGCAATGGCCAGCAGGTAGGTGACCATGGTTTCATTCCAGCCAATCAGTTTATGGTTAATGATCCAGCCTTTATCGGGCGACCAATGCCAATAAAGAAATTTGCTATCCGGAGTCTGCTTAAACCAATCCCATTCCACCCCTTCCCACAAGGATTGTATTCGGTTACGGATTGATGCTTCCTTTGGATTGTCCCGGTCAAAAAATTGTTTGGCAGCAAGCAATCCTTCAAAAAGGAAGGAGGTTTCCACTAAATCAGCTCCATTATCTTTTGGTCCGAAAAAATCCTGTACGTTTCCTGTAACTCCGTTTACGAAATGAGAATAGGCCCCATGAAAGCGATCGGCCCGAGTCAGGAAATTTAGAATTTGATCGAAGCGATCAACGGCTTCATCACGCGAAATAAATTTCCTTTGTGTCCCTACAAGTAGGGCCATGATTCCAAATCCGGAAGCTCCGGTAGCCACCATATTTTGGCGTCCGGGAATATTTTCCTTTGCCAGCCCGCTTACTTTCTCGGCTCCATCCCAATAATACCGAAAACAGGCTTCCTGTACCATAGTCAATAGCTCTTCGTCACTCATCCGTCTGGTGCTCGCAGATACCGTTACCGATGGAGGGCCCTCCATGTAATTATAATTCAGGAAAGCTATTTTGTACTCATATTTCTTATTGGTTTCTCCCGTAAAATCGGAATAACGGGGAATAAAGGGCTCCTGAATGCCAACTGCGTTAAAGTTTATCCCATCTTCGGACCGATAAATTTTAATACAGCGAATATTTTTGTCGGTTGGAAGCTTCCAATCAATATCCACATGTTTCCAATACCCTCGGGCGGCATTAAGAATAGGTTTTTCAGCAATAGCATCCGGATTCCGGTATTGTATAAACTCAATATCATCCACGTAAATAGTTCGAAATTTTCCATTCTCTTTATAGGGTTGACAAAAAACAACAGCAATTACATTGGATGGATTAAATGGATTGAATTCCTTAATCCCGGCCGTAGGTACCGTAACCTGTTCCCAGATATTTCCTTTTGTATCCGGAAGTAAAATTTTTTCCGAAAGGCTGCTGTCTGAAAACATAAAGCGGACAGCCGGGAGGCCGAAACTTACCGTATCTGGCATAGATTTGAGGATCCAGCAGGAAAAATAGTTGGCCGGTTTAAATTGATCAACACCCCTTACCGGTTGATGATAAACAGCAGCCCTCCAATCACCGGATTTTGAGTTGATATAGGAAATTTCAAGTGAATTTCCGGGCGAATGGAATTTCCGGTTGTTTACCAACAACCTGAATTTGCGGTTCAATAAAAAGGATCCATTTTCATTATCTGTCCGGCTAAAAAAATAATCGTCGGGCATCCCGCTATTGCTAAAGAACGAATAATTATACTCGTACTCCTGGGCATAAATCAGGCATGCCGTTGAAAGAAGGACCAATAAAAAGAGGTACTTTTTCATACAAATTATTTAATCCAGGGGCTGGTAAACCCGAGGCGTTTAAGACCGTGTTGGATTTCGGGGCTGCTCATAAATAATTTCCATATCAGGCCAGTTCGGTAATTTTCAATCATCACTACAATGGGTCCCTGATCGATAGCCAGGTTACTTTTCGCAAACCAGTTATGCGTTTCATTAAAGGCATCTCTAAACCCAAAGTTACCCCACAGGCGATCACCCAAATCGTAATAATAATGTTTGAGCGCTTTCATAGAATACGCCGGGGTATAAGGGAAAGCACTTAATGCGGCGGTAGGTGTAATAGTTCCGTCATCGTTCGTGGGCGAAAAAGCATTATAACCATTATAGGTATCACAAGCAGACAGTCCCCAGGAATTTTCGCCATACCCTTTAAATTTTTTGGGATTATCCACACAATAGTCGTGGTTTATCAGCGTATGGGCCAGGTTTTGTTCCCAGTAATCGGCATAGCGGTCTTTCAATCCACGGGGATCAAGTCCCAGGAATGAATATTGCGAAAAAAACAAGGGCCCGCCATAATCAAATCCTAACGGTAAGGTATGACCGTAAAATTTCTTTCCATTATTAAAAAAGCTGCTTTGCACCCAACCATTGTGATACACATCCGGGGAAACGGTATATTTTTCCGGTGCTGATGCCGCCAGAACATATACCATGAGGCATTCATTAAAACCCCGAATGGGAAAATTCATGGCCCACCCATTATTAGGGCTCCAATGCCAATAAATTACTTCTTGCCCTCCGTTGGTAAACCAGTTCCATTCGATGTCATTCCAAATACGGGTAATTTTTCCACGCAATTCATTTTCTACGGGGTTATCCTGTTGAAAATATTGCCTTGCCACTAAAAGCCCCTGGAGGAGGAAAGAAGTTTCTACCAGATCGGCGCCGTCGTCTTTTCTGCTAAATCGAATTGTTTTACCAGTTGTTCCATTCATCCAATGAGGAAAAGCACCATGGTAGGCATCTGCTTTTAATAAAAAGCTGACCATTTTTCTAAGAAACCGGGCGGCCGTGTCGCGTCCTACCCAACCGCGTTCAACGGCTACTACCAGGCCCATCACCCCAAAACCAGTACCTCCCGTGGTTACCGTTTCGTGGCCATAATTCTCCGTATTGGTACGCTCTCTTGCCATCCCGCTCACCGGATGAGCAAAATCCCAGAAATAGGTAAAGGTTTGTTTCTGAACCAAATCAAGCAATGCGCTATCAGATAAATTTAACGGGCGTGAAACTTCTTTTCGTGTCTCTTGTTTTTGAGCAAATAAGCCAAGGGCAAAAAGAAAGGAAACCATCAGCATGAAAATACTTTTTCTCATTGCAGCAATTTACGGGTTAAAGATAAGGAGCTGTAAAACCCAGGTTTTGCATTCCGGCTACTACATCAGGCGCACTGGTAAACAGATTCCATAATAATTGGGTACGGTAATTTTCTATCATCACAATTATGGGTCCCTGATCGATGGCGAGTGTTGAATTGGCAAACCAGGCATCTTTCAGGGAAAATGCATCATAAAATCCATATTCGCCCCAAAGCTTATCTCCCAGTTTATAGTAAAAAAATTTGAGTGCATCCATTGATTCGGTGGGGGTATAAGGAAAAGAAGATATGGCTGCCGTAGGAGCAATTACGCCTAAATCATTATTGGGCGAGCTGGCTGAGTATCCATTCGGGATATCACTTGCTGTTAGTCCCCAGCATTGGCTGCTGTACCCATACCGGTTAAGCGGATTGGCGATGCAATAGGCGCGATTAATTTGAGTTTGATTCACATTCTGTGTCCAGTAATTGCCATACGTATCGATGAGGCCCCGGGGGTCCATTCCTAAAAAGGAATAATGCGCAAAAAATAGGGGGCCGCCATTTGCCTCACCTAACGGTAATTGATACCCGTAGTACGATTGCCCGTTAACAATAGTCCCATTATTAGCCCATCCCGCAGTGTACACTTGTTGTGGGATCGGGTGTGTGGCCGAAGAAGCAGCCAACACATAAGTAATCAGCGCTTCGTTATACCCTCTGATTGGCATATTCATGGCCCACCCGGCATTGGGGCTCCAGTGCCAGTATAACACATCTTCGCCTCCCTTCCGAAACCAGTCCCATTCCACATTATTTAAAATAGAATTAATATCTGCTCGTAGTGCTGACTCGTCTGCATCCGGCAAATTAAAATATTGCCTGGCGCAAATTAACCCTTGCATCAAAAAAGAAGTTTCCACCAGGTCGGCGCCATCGTCATTTACGCTAAAAGGAATTACCGATCCAGTTGTACCGTTCATCCAATGAGGATAGGCCCCATGAAATCGTTGTGCTGTATTCTTTAAAAAGGATACGATGGTTTGAATCCTTGATAACCCCTGGGCCCGGGTAATGAAACTCCGGTTAACGCCAACAATTATTGCCATAAGGCCAAAACCGGAACCCCCGGTTGTAACCGTTTCGCCCGAATTATTGCGTTCCCTTGCCATGCCACTAACCGGGTGACCAAAGTCCCAGAAATATTTAAATGTCTGTTGTTGCAGCTTTGTAAGCAAGGCGTCATCGCTTATCACAGGAAATTTATTGGTACTATCAATCCGGGTAATAAAGGCAGCAGAGAAGGCGCTGTTCAACGGTTTTCCTGAAACAGATTTTAAAGCGGCAGTTACAGATACCTGGTACCTGGATATTGGGTTCAGGTTGGTTGTTGGCGAAAGAAGCAGGGTACTGTCGCCATTTGAGAATGTAACATTTACCGGCACATTTGTGCTTCCATTTTCTTTTAACCAGACCCCGGAATTGACAGAGGTACGGTCAACCGGTTTATTTAATCTAAACGTAAGAACAGGGGAGAACCTTACGTTATACATTATGGCTGAATTAAGTTCAGTTCCATCCAGCCTGGCCTGTTGAATAATTAACTGAGTCAAATCTTCCGGTGGGATTACAGGCGTTTTGTCCGATTTCTTACAGGCATTAAGTGCCGAAACCAGGCAAACAATCCATCCAATCCACCGAAAAATATTTTTCAATTTTAGAATATTATGGTTTGAATTGAATGTGCGGGAGAATTTAATTCCGCCGCCTTACCATTTACCCAAACAAAGTAGGGCGTATCCTTATCGGATTGGTTCATTACAATGGTAACTGTTTTCCCATCTTTATTTTTAAATGCGGTGGAAAGCAACTGGCTGCGGCTGGGGCTTGCAATAACCCGTTTTGCACCCGGTTGAATAAATTTTGAAAAATGGCCAATATAATAATAGGCATTCGTGTAAATCAAATTGCCGGTGCGGGTATCGGCATGCACCGGCGCAAAACAAAAATTGCCCACATGGTTTGGCCCTCCTTTCTCATCCAACAATATATTCCAATCGGTAAAGCCTACCATCCCGTTGTTAAAGTCATGGATCATAGAACGGCCGTATTCTTCTCCCAGGCTCCAGGCGTTATACCGTGTTGAATCAAAACTTTCGGCACAACCTTCGGTGAAGAAGAGTTTCTTATCAGGAAAAGCTTCATAAACACGTCGCAGATTATCGTACATAGGGGTGCCTCCACTCCAGTCTTCGTACCAGTGAAATCCAATTCCCCATATATATTTTGCGGCTACGGGGTCGTTGAGGTAGGTTTCTGCCCGTTGATAGATCAGGTCGCGGTTATGATCCCAGGCAATGATCTTTTTATCTTTCAATCCTTCTTTTTCCATAATGGGGCCGAGGTGGTATTTCAGAAAATCACGTTCTTGCTCAGCCGAGTAAATACAACTTTCCCAAATTTGGGTGGCCATGGGTTCGTTCTGGATAGAAATACCCCAGATTGGGATTCCGCTTTTTTCATACGCCTTAATAAATTTTGTATAGTATGTAGCCCAACTGTCAAAAAACTCAGGTTTCAGGTGTCCGCCGTGGAGCATATTGTTGTTGTCTTTCATCCAGGCCGGAGGGCTCCAGGGGCTGGCAAAAACGGTCAGCTTTCCTCCTGCTGTTTTCAGCGCATCTTTAATACAGGGGATTTTATATTTTAAATCGTGGGCAATGTTGAAGGTTTTTAGTGATTTGTCATTATCCTGCACATAAGTGTACATATCGGAGCTGAAATCGCAACTGTTGATATTAGTACGAACAATTGTGTAGCCAATGCCTTTATCTTTATCGAAATAGGCATTGATAATTTCTCTTTGTTTTTCTTTGGGGAGCTTGAAATATGTTTCGGCAGAGGCGTCGGTTATTGCACCTCCGGTACCAATATAGGTTTGGAATGTTTTAGAAGGATCTACAAAAACAACAACTTCCCTTTCAGTTGGCTGCCCTTTCTCAAAAAAAGACAAAGTATCGGTAAGGGTTAAGCGAAGGTTGCTATTGTCTGCCGTGGTATAAACAATCAGCTTATCCCCTCCATTTTGAGTTGAAGAAACGCTGGTATTTACAAAGCTTTCTGCGGGTGGGGTTGTTTTTGAATGCCTCTTTTTTGCAGGAACAAGCAAAAAAAGAATGGCAAGGGAGCATAGTAATGGCTTAATGGTGTACATAAGCAAGAGGGATTTACAGTTTACCAAATATAGGTGGCAGCACATCCCGGGTTAAGGGAGGTTTGCACGTATTTGCCTTTATAATTAATACTAAACGATTTTGCGGAGGTGCTTTCATTAAGAACCACTAACACTTTTTTTCCATCGGGCCTTTTAAATGCCACATTAGGAAGGTTGTTTACGAGGTTACTGGATATTCTTACAGATCCCGGGGGAACAAATTTGCTAATCTGGCCGATGATGTAATAAGCAACATTTTTCATGACAGAAGACCCGGAAATGGTTAATGCCCCTTTGCACTGGGTACAGCCCCCGGGGGTGTGCGGACCAAAAGATGGGTCGTTGGCCAGGTTCCATTCCAGGGCAATTTTAGACCAGTTGCGCATCGATCCGATGATTACGTTTTTAATATGCCACTTCAGGTCGCCATCGAAACTACCTGCAGAGCTTGTCCATTGTTCCGTGAAATACACATTTTTATCCGGATAGGCATTGTGAACCGTTGAAAGGGCGGATATATCTCCGGCGTAAAGGTGAAATGCAGAGCCGTCAATAAAAGGATAAGCCTGTGCATCCGCAAGAATAGCCATTGGGTAACCCGGATTGTCGCAGTTGTGGTCCCATATAATTATTTTAGTGTTTAACCCGGCCGTTTGGAAAGCGGGGCCCAGGTGGTTTTTTACAAACTCGGCTTCTTCCGATGAAGACAGCACCATGCTGGGATTATTACCTCCATGCTGGGGTTCGTTTTGCACGGTAACCGCATCAATGGTAATTCCCTTTGCCTGCATAGCCTGAATATACTTCACAAAATATTGGGCATACACGCTGTAATATTGGGGCAGTAAACCTCCTCCAACACTACTTTCATTATCTTTCATCCAAAGCGGGGCGCTCCAGGGAGAGCCCAGGATTTTTATATTTGGATTAATTGCAAGAATTTCCTGCAGCACCGGAATCAGATCGGTTAAATCCTGGCTAAGCGAGAACTGTGCCAGCGTAGGATCTGTTTGCCCGGCGGGCATGTCGTCGTAACTAAATACGGAAGAGGAAAGGTCGGAAGCGCCAATACTTACTCTCAAGTAACTCACATGTATAGACGAATTCCCAGTTCCGAAAAGTTCCTGTAACAGAAGCGCCCGGCCGTTTGCATCCATATTGTGTAACAGGGTTGCGCTCCCTCCCGTGAGGGTATATCCAAATCCGTCAATGGTTTGATACGCGGTGGAAGAATCAACAACAATATTAGCGGGGTTGGCACCAATGGTACTAAAGGAAAGAGTTACATTTTGCTTTTGAATCAGAGCGGTCTGATTGGGTGAGGTTACCCACATTTCCATATCATTGGTTCCGGCGGGAGGAGGCGTAGGCGGAACCGGAGTAGGGCTACTGCCTTTTGAGCACTGGCCACAAAAGAACAAGGTAAATAATCCAATTAATAAAAGTGAAAATGACTTTCTCATGTGTTGCAACTTAATTTTCCAATTAATCCCATCCTTCAACCAGGAAATCAACGGGTGTGTATTCCCTGTTGTTTCATTATTCAAATTTTGAAGAGCCCTGTTCTTTCATAGGGATGAAAAAGTTTCCTTCTTCGGTAATATTGGAAGTATAGAAACAATTACCCAGTTCAACAAAATATCCTGATAAATGTTCCTTTTGCTTCTCAAATCTTCGCAGGTGAAAATACAAGCCCGGTTGTGAGCTGATGGAACAATCAAATCCAATATATCTTACTACATCATACCGCATCCATAAATGAACATTTTTACGATCCATAAAAAGTTGAGACAATCCCTGTTGGGCCATATTAATTTATTTTTTTACTAATTGAACTCTTCAGTTTATCAGCTACCAGATCCCCAACTTTTTTACCATATTCATTACTGATAATACAGGAGTTATGATAATGTATCCCACCATAAAACCGGGCCCAGTTATTTTCAATTGCGGCAGCCCGGAAAGAAGGGAAGCTCCGGCTGGGGATGTTGAATTCCAATTCGGAGGTGTCGGTATATGCAAAATTATCTCCAAACACGCTGGTTAACGCTTCGGCTGCCGCCGAAGAAATGGTACTGTGTCCACAGGTGTATTCAGGAAAGGGAGGTGTTTCGAGGAAGGGGCGCCATTCCGGGTCGAAATATTTATTGATCACCGTTTCGGGTCGGACTGTATTATCCCGGTATTTCTCATCCCAGCATTGGATAAATGCATCAAACATAGAAATTGAGGTGAGCGCATACGCATAAACGGTAGTTCCAAAATCTGCCTTATCTTTCTCTGCTGCAATCCCTACAATATTCATCCAGTGGCCGGTGGGAGAAAATTTCTTTTTCAAAAAGCTAACATGCCCTTTTACAATGGTGCGGGTACCCAGGTCGTCCCAAAAATCGGCAATGTGTTTTTGTTCCGGAGTGAGGGAGTCGATGGCATTTTTTATCAACATGACCTCTTTGTAATATTTACTGGACGTATCCTTCACATTAAACGCAGGCGGAGCCGGGGGTACAAATTGGTCTGCGCTGTCCATCACCATCGGCCGGATCATATCCCAATGAGGTTCCACCGCTTCCATATAAGCTGGGGGCGTAGGCACCCATCTACCCTCTTCATTTTTCACTTCGTATTTTTCTGCGGTGCGTGTTTGGGTATAATAATCTCCTTTACTCCAATCGATGATATGTTTAGCTACAACGTCGGCCAGATTTTTCGATTTATCGATTTCTTCTTTATCCATGGATTCAGCGGCCATGGAGTCCAATTTTGCCACATACGTTTTCATACTTCCTTCGGGAAAAGTAACGGATTGGCCCACCTTACAAAATGCCAATAACGAAGCGTAAGGAATATTTACGCCATTGGTATCCAACCTGGGTAATGGGGTAAGTTGTTTTAACCTGCCCGAAAAGGTAGGAAAACGAGGGTCGGTCAGGGAAATGGTTTCATAGGCAGCGATACTGGCATAAGCATAATTCCTGCTGGCCACAATGGGTGAGAAGTTATTCTCCATCACCACATTGTTTAACTCCTTCACCGTTTTTGCAAAAAGAATGGGATCGTTAAACGGGTTTACCGTTGCTTTCTCCTTTCGGGAGCAGGAAGAAAAAATAAATACTGCAACACTGAAAATCAAAATCTGTTTCATCAAAAAAAATTATTGCGGTTGAAAAAATCGCAGTGAATCATTATTTCGTGCAAGGATCAAAATATTTTTTCCGGATTGGTTTATCCATTTTAAATCGCGCACTTCGCCCGGTAAGTTAGAGATCAATTGCCCTGAAGCCCATTTTTGTGTATCCTTATTGTAATTCATAAAAGTAGGGAAAAGCGCATCATAAGGCCCTTCATAAGGGATGGTTCCATAAAAATTTCCGGCAGCGAGGTAACTTCCGTTTGAAAAACCGGTAAATGAAAATATAGGAGATAATTGTAACGCATCGGGAAGGTCCTGCCTAAGGAAGCCGCCCTTCCCATCATTTATAAAACAACTAGAGGTTAGCAGTTCGGCTTTCAGTTCCCGGAAGCCTTTAAATAAGTCGTAAAACATATATTGGACCGTTTTTCCCGCTACATCACTGTAATGCAGATACGCTTTTTTTAAAACCGGAAGGGCTCTTTCCAATTCATCCTTCGCCAGGAATGTGTACTCCTCTCCATTAATGGTATAACACATGACCTGTTCCACTGCCCCATTATTATCGAAATCCTTAATGTATAATTTCAGGGGCCCATTTTTTCCTGCCCAGAGTTTGCTGTTATGGCCCCAATTGCCCGCAAGAAAATCTATAAGGCCATCCCCGTTAACATCGGTAGGATATATTGATTGCCAAAGCCCGGTAGTTTTAGGCAGGTCTGCTTCCCTGAATTTTCCATTGGTATTATAAAAAACTTTCAGCGGCATCCACTCTCCGCCCACAACCAGATCGGGCCAGCCGTTTTTGTCCAGGTCGGCAAATCCGGCGGAAGTAACAATACCCGTTGAGTCCAGGTTAATGATATTTTTACCGGCACCGGTAAACATACCGGAACCATTATTAACCAAAATATAGGAAGGTTGGGGTATTCCAAATTGGGTGGCATTGGCAAGCCCGCCAACAAAGAGGTCTTCATCCCCATCTTTATCCATATCAGCAACAGCCACGCAGGATTTATTCTTTAAAATGGCTGGTATTTTAGCAGATGCATCCGTAAAATGTCCTTTCCCGTCATTTAAATAAAACCTGTCGGCCAGGCGTGGGTCTCCATCATTAACTTGATTTCCCCCTGCTACCACATACAAATCGGGCCAGCCGTCTTTATTGGCATCAAAGAATACGGCATCTACAGATTCTGATTCCCTGCTTGCATTAAACAAGGCTGTATCGGAAGGAGAAAATTGATGTGCCGGTTTTTGAATAAGTAACTGACCCGGGTTCCCACTTGCACCACAAACAAAAATATCGTCCAGGCCATCTTTATTCACATCGGCTACTGCCACTTTTGGGCCGCGGGTAGATTCCATGTGAGGAATCAGATACTGTTTATTAAAATCGAGAAAACTGTTTTCGCGGTGCGTAAAACCAACCCTAAATGTTGAAGTAATATCTAAAAGCGGGGACGGTGGCGGAGGAAAATAGCTTCTATAATTAAACACCCCGCCTGCATTATTCTGAGAGATTTCAATCACCGGAACCCCAGGTACATTTTTTAATACCTGGTATTTTTGATTTGGCCAAACCACCAGGAGGCTATCGATAATACGGCTACTATCTAATCCGAAATGCAAAACCGGAGCACAGGACGACATGAAGCCACGGCTGGTTTGCAATTGTTGAAACTGCATCTTTCCTTTCACAAACAACCAAACCTTAGCGCCAATTCCAAATGTATTTTTATCAGATCCTTTGAGTTTGATATCGATACTTAATTTTTGAGGGGCCTTATTTTGCAGGATCACTGCCGGTGCATTAATGCAATTAATTACCATATCGAGGTTTCCATCCAAATCCAAATCGGCGTAGGCCGCACCATTAAAATAGCCTTTCATGTTTTCGGTTCCCCAGGCTTCACTAACATCTATAAAAGATAAGCCTGCATCGCCTTTAAAGAAGTATGGATGGGAAGCGCCATCGGGCATTTCTTTTATGGCCATGGCATCGTACTTACTGGTGCTATTCAGATTTTCGGGAACTTTTAAGGAAAGGTTTGAAACAAAGCGAATGTAATCCAGGTCAACCGGGCGCTTTACGATTCCACTTGAAATAAAGAGGTCCTTTTTTCCATCGTTATCAAAATCAGCAAAAAGAGGTGCCCAGCTCCAGTCTGTAGCCGAAACACCCGCTTGCAATGCGATATCGCTATAAGAGTCTCCGTTGCCATTATTTCGTTGCAGGCAATTTCTGGATACCTGATCCTGATACCCATGTGAGGTTAACTTAAATTTATAGGTGCTGAGGTTTTCGTCGCTTCCGTAAGTTTTCAATGTTTTTTCATCCGGAGGAAGCATATCGGCGGTAAAGATATCGGGCTGCCCGTCGTTATTAAAATCAGCCGCGTCGTTTCCCATACTAAAGCGGCTGTAATGGCCAAAATGATTCGCTCCGCTTTCAATGAATTTTCCCTGACCGGTGTTGAGGTAATAATAATCGTTTTCGTGAAAATCATTTCCTACATAAATATCATCCCATCCATCGTTATTAAAATCGGCAATCGCTATACCTAATCCATATCCCAGGCTGCTTTGATAAATCCCGGCCTCCTTCGATACGTCGGTAAACGTTCCGGTTGCACTAAGGTCATTGCGCAAAAGCCTGTCGCCACTAATTGAATCGTAAACCTCCCTGGCGGAAGTGTCTTTAATATTTTGGTGAGGCTTTAGGGAGTGGTTAAGGAGGTAACAATCTAAATCACCATCATGATCGTAATCAAAAAAGGCTGCTTGAGTACCAAGGCCTGAAAAATTTAGGTTATACTTTTTAGCGCTATCAGAAAACTTTAAATTCCCATTATTGATAAAGAGTTGATTTTCCCCTTTTAACCCATGGTGCTGGCTGCTTGCGCATACATAAATATCCAATAACCCATCTCCATTCACATCGGCCATGGTTACACCCGTACTCCAATCGGCTGTGCCCGCCACGCCGGCTTTATCAGTAATATCCTCGAACTGGAAATGCCCTTTGTTTAAATAGAGTTTATTTTTCCCTTTTGCATTGGCCGAAAAATAAATATCCTGAAGTCCATCATTATTTATATCCCCAATAGCTACCCCGCCGCCGTTATAATAATACAGGTAGTATAGGATACTCAATCCATCTCTGCTTTCGGGGTTGTTAACAAAATCAACCTTTGTTTGCGATGCAGGAAGGCTTTTGAACATGCCCTCTGCCTGTTTATTATTCTTACAGGAAGAAATGCTGCAAGCAATAGATATAAAGGATAAAAATGCGCCGAGTTTGGAAATACTTTTTTTCACAACATCAAGTTAGAAAAAAAGGGGCTGAACCATATTGGTCAGCCCCTTTTAAATCAAATTATATTTTAATAGTCAGGTTTGACTTATAACCTGCTGATATAAAGGGCTTGTACTTCGGAAGCAGAAAGTGCTTTTCCATACAGTCTGAATTGATCCATTTGTCCATCCAGGTTGCCCATCCAGGTATTTGCATCGTGTGCTCTTTGGCCCGGGCCTCCAATAATGAATCCGGAGATTCCGATACCATCTTCCACCAAATTAAGCGGGCCACGAGGTGCGCCGTTTTTGGTAACATTTCCAAATCCTGCAGGCAGGTTGGTGGGCGCCTGTCCATCTATATAAGTGTACAGGTACGAAGTGGTTTCATCATACACAAAAGCGAGGTGATGCCATGTGCCATCCAGTACATTCGGCATTCTTTTAGCTCCTGTGTATTCAAACCATTGGTCCATCAAATAGAATTTACCTGCTGCTGCATCTGTGGTAGAAGGGTTACCGGCATCTTCAAATTCAAAGAATACTTTCAGGTTGGTCCAGCTATATCCGGAAGAAGCCAATGCAAAGGCATAGTTTGTTCCCTGGCCTGCCGCTTGCGGTGTTTTCTTAACCCAGAATGCAACGGTGAAACTGGTAGAACCAGCCCAATCGTTAGGCGAGCCAAAGTTTACGAAACTGGTAGGAGACCCCTGATAAGCCCTTCCGCTTGCACCGCCATCTACCACCTCTCCGGTAACAGAAGGAAAGTTTGCACGGATAGAGTCGGCAGAATTTTTAAGCTGATTGGTGGAGTTGCCATCAAAAGCCACATAAAATTTGAGCGGCCCACCCGGAGGGTTTTCGTCTTGCGGATAATTTCCCAAACCCGGTTTGTCCATTTTCTGGCAACTGGTAACCATAAATGCCATGCTTACCAACCCGAGTGAATATTGAAATATTTTCTTCATAATTAAATATTTTTCTGTTTTTCAGTTAATATAAAGGTTACGAACCTATTATGGATAATCCGGATTTTGAACCAGATTCGGGTTAGCATTTAACGCTCCGGTTGGGATAGGATAGTACCTATTTTTATGCTGATATCCCAATGGTGCAAGAACAGCATCTGCATCGCCCCACCGAACGAGGTCGAAGAACCTTTCCATTTCCATGGCAAATTCGGCACGGCGTTGTTTCTTTATTTCCGCCCTCATTGCGGCCTGGGTGGTATAAGAAATAGTCGGGAGGTTAGCCCGGGTTCTGATCATATTAACCCAGGTTTCGGCATTGGTATTGTTTTGGGTACCTCCCAGTTCATTGGCAGCTTCTGCGGCCATCAACAATACGCCAGAGTACCTGAGTGCCCGGTAATTCACCCATGTATTTTGAGATTCGTTGTTGGGGGTTCCGAGCCCTCTTGCAACATAGTCATCGTATGTATTGTACACTTTCTTATTCCAATACATGGCATTGCTTAAAGGAGGCAGGGTTTTACCATATCCGCCTGTGGCAGGGCCACCATCCGACTGTCCGGAATAAAGAATGGTTGCATCTTTTCTCGAATCACCTGCTTCGTATGAATTCACGAGGTTGGTAGTGGGTGTATTCCATCCCCATCCGAGATCCCATTCTGTACCCCCTGCGCCGCGGATACCCTGGCATTGGCCAAATCGGCTCCAGTAAATGTTGGCATCTCCGGCAGTTTTTTCGGCCTGGATTTCCAAAATAGATTCGGGACCCAATTCGCCGGAAGTTTTAAATATGGCATAATAATCCGGTACCAGGCTGTATTGGTTTGATCCGATTACTTCTTCGCAAAGACCCAGGGCCGCACTCCAGTTTTGCTGGTAGAGGTTAACCTTTGCCAACAGCGTTTTGGCAGCACCGTTAGTAAGCCTTCCGGGATAATCGGGCCACGCTACGGGTAGGTTAGCGGCAGCGAAAGTCAAGTCGTCAATAATCAGTGCATAAATTTCAGAAGCGGGCGATTTTGCAATTTGTGCATCGGCCGGGCTATTGATCCGAAAATCAATTTTTGGAATGTCGCCAAAGGTGCGTACCATTTCAAAATAAGTATACGCCCTCCAGAATTTTGCTTCGCCCACATTCTTCATGGAAGCAGGATCGGTAAGATTCTTTTCTGCAGCAGTTGCGATGATGTCGTTGCAAAGGTTAATCATGGCATAGTGTTTATCCCAAAACATACCGGCTCCCCAATCGTCTTTCACATATTGAAAGTTATCGTAGGTCTGGTGCCATGCTGTTGCTCCCGGATCAGCCACAATTTCAGCATCATCCGAGCGGAAGCCCATCATACCAACCCAGGGTATATTTTGCATCCCATCGCCAATGTAAGGTTCTGCAGCGGAGTTTCTCACTGCTCCATATAATCCAAGGGTGGGGCTTTCCAATTCGCCCACCTTCACATCATTAACTGTGGAGGAAAGCGGCTTTCGGTCGAGGAATTTTTTACATCCCGAGAAAGCCATGACAGCAAGTGCACCGATCAGGATATTAATCGTGAACAATTTTGTCTTATTCATAGCAAATGTTTTTTATCGGTGTGGTTAAAAGTTTACGTTAAGAGAAACCGTGGTTATACGTGGCAATGCACTGCTGGATGTGCCATAGTCGACCCCGAACTCCGTTGCCGATCCGCCATATTCTGGAGAATAGCCTTTGTTGTGTTTCCAGGTTTTCAGGTTCTGAACCCCAATGGCGAGCCTTGCATTCTTAACTTTTAACCTGGCAGGCAGGTTGGTAAAGTTGTAAGCCAAAGAGAGGTTCCGGATACGGAAGTAGCTTCCGTCTTCAATTCCGTAAGTAGAAGGCGCCCTATTAATAAGGTGAGCTGCATTTACAACGGGAACAAAGTTGGACGTTCCGGGTCCGGTCCATCCTTCGGTATAATACGCGGGGTAATTATATACCGAGTTCTTTTGTTCTGAAGTTCCCCATACACGGTATATTTCGTTACCATAAACACCAGCCAAATCAAGGCCGAGGTCAAATCCTTTCCATTTCAGGTTTGCGTTAATTCCATACGTGAAATCGGGTGTGGGATTACCGATTTTGGTTCTATCCGCATCCGTAATTACGCCATCGCCATTCAAATCTTTATACTTCAAATCGCCTGGTTTTGCGCCACCCCCATTGATGGTACTAACCGGTGAGTTTAAGATATCGGCATAGCTTTGATAAACACCCTCCACAACCAATCCGTAGAAATAACCAATGGGCTCTCCAACTTCTACCCTCGATGGGCTTTGGATGCTGGAAGAGGAACCACCAATATTGTAACTGAGTGCTGTTACTTTATTATCGTAAGTGGTGAAATTACCTCCTACGGTAAGAGTCATATCTTTTGAGATTGGATGCATGTAATCAGCCGACAATTCTAACCCCTGATTGCGGATGGAGCCAAAGTTTCTCAACTGTGCAAGGGCCCCGTTGATACCTGGAATAAATACGAGCAGGTCTTTGGTGTTCCTTACATAATAAACCCCATCGAAATGCAAGCGATGGTTCAGGAAGTCGGCCTCAATTCCACCTTCTGTAGTTTGCACTGTTTCCCAGTGGAGGTTCGGGTCTGCACCATAATCGGGCGAGTTAACCGGTACAATAGTATTTCCAAAAACGGCGGAAGATACAGCAGAAACTGAAGGATAAGCGGGGTATGCCAGACCGGCCGGGTTAAAGTTACCCAGCTTGCCGGTTGATCCTTTCAATTTAAGGGTGTTGAAAATCTTTTGATTTTGCATGAATTTCTCTTTCGAAATTTCCCAGGCTAAGCCGGCTGCCCAAAAGTTCTGTCCTTTTTTCTTATAGTCATCATTAATCTGGCTGGCATAGTCTTTCCTGTAGCTCACATTTACAAAATACTTTGATTGGAAATTATAAATAAGCCTTCCCAGGTAAGAAACGGTTGCGTACTCATTTTGGTCGGAGTTTGAGTTTGCCGTAGAAATATCGCCAAAGCCCGAATTAATATACCAAAAGCGTGGATCGTCTGGAATGATGGCGCGCCCTACTTCTTTTTGGCTGATGTTGGCTGTCAGGCTTTCATACTTATGATAGTAGGTGGTGAAACCTCCGGTCAGCGCTAAGGAGTGTCCGGAAAATTTCTTTTTATAGGTTGCTGTATAATCCTGTTGGAAATTAGAAACCTGATCGGTGTACTGATAAACCGCTGTTTTGCGGTTACGCAGAATCACCTGGTCGCCATCAGGAAGTGTTGGATCGTACAGGTTATATAATGGTGTATATTCCCTGTCGTCGCGGAAACTCATATCTCCATAAAGAGCACCCTTCAGCGATAAATCTTTAATCGGGCTCCATTCAGCAAAGAAATTCCCGATAACCCGGTTCCGTACGTCAATTTGTTTGTTCCAGTTGTTCTCGAGCGTGGCGAGGGGGTTTGTTTCAGAATTCTGAATAATGGGTGTAGAAGAATACAATTCATAATACCCTGAGTCAACTCCATACGGATTTTTCATATAGAATCTCTTGGTATCGCCAGACATGATGGGCAACGCCCTGCGAGCCTGTTCCAATGCCCCACTGTTATAAGGAAGCCTTTCTCTTTGCAGGATTACGCCAATTCCTGTTTTAAGGCGTTTGCTGATTTTTAATTCATCGTTGAAATTAATATTCAGCCTGTCGTAACGGGTATGTTTTACAAGCCCCTGATCGTAGGAATAACCTACCCCAAGATGCAACTTGTTATTATTTCCCGCAGCATCCACGCTCAGGTTATTGGTATTGAAGATGGCAGTCCGGGTAACGGCATCAATCCAGTCGGTATTTCCTGTGTAAGCCGACATGCCCGGTATGCCAACATTGTTTACAAAATTGTACAGCGAAAGCATGGTGGGATCTTCTGCCACCTGGTTATTTGCTTCGCGGGTAATAAGGTCACGAAACTGGGATCCATTGGCCAGTTGAATTTTATCCACCAGTTTTTTCGCCCCAACGGTACTGTTTACATTAACGCTAATGCCAGGGGTTTTCCCTTTCTTGGTGGTTACAATGATAGCACCACCAGCCCCTTTGAAACCAAAGATTGCCAGGGATGATGCATCCTTCAATACTTCAATATTTTCGATATCGTTTGGATTTACAAAATCGATATTATCGGCAAAAATTCCATCTACAATATATAACGGAGTGGTAGTACCAATACTGGATGTACCGCGAATACGGATATCAGGAGTTGAACCTGGATCAGCATTATTAATTACCTGCAGCCCGGCTACTTTCGATTGCAAGGATGCAAGGGCATTGGTATTCGGTTGTTTGGCAACTACATCGCCCTGTACCCGCGAGATAGATCCGGTAAGGTCTCTGCGGGAGGCAGTACCATAACCAATTACCACCACCTCATCGGCACGGAGAATAACGGGCGATAGCACCACATCAATACTGGTGCGACCTGAAACTGAAACTTCCTGGGATTCATAACTCACACTGCTGAACACCAATGTAGCGTTATCCTCCACCGTTATGGTATAGTTCCCGTTTGCATCCGTGGAGGTTCCGTTCTTGGTTCCTTTTTCAACTACGGAAGCCCCTGCAACCGGACCATTGGGGCCGGAAACCTTTCCACTCACTTTTATTTTGGCATTTTCGGGAGCCATCACCAGGATTACGTTATTTTCCAAGGCCTTATAGGTAAGGTCATATCCCGAAAAAAGCTGGTTCAAAGATTCATTAATGGATAAATTACTGGCAGAAAAATCTACCTTTTTCTTAATGTCCTTTAATTTGGAATTGAAAAGGAAGCGATAATTCCCTTCATCTTCAATCATTTTCAGGATTTTCCTAATCTCGGTTTTCTTCACACTCAGGTTTACCGATTGCCCCATGAGCGGGCCTGCGCTAACCTGTAATGTTGCAACGAGGAGGATTAATGCGATGAGCTTCATAATGAGCAAAGATTTTAGAAGCGTCCCTGGCCAGAATTGCTGGCCTCGAAGTACACTTTTTTGCATAATCGTGGTTTTGGCGTTAATAGTTGTATTCACAGTTTCAGTTTACAAAGTTATCCTTTCGTTAACAATTTGACGAAAATCATATTATTCATAAATTCTTACTTCATTTCCATTGACGGAATATTTAAACGGAACAAGGTACTGGAGCATCTTTAGGGCTTCATCCAAATTTTCCTTAATAAAAGATCCGGTAAGCGTATAATCTCCCAGCCTGGAACTTTCGATGGTAATTTTTACTTTATACCAATTTTCCATCTTCCGTGTTATATCCTTAAGTTTTTCATCTTCAAATGCCAGTTTATTATAAACCCAGGCTGTTTCCACAATTTCACTATCCGGGCGGTTTCTTTTCAACAGGCTCACCGATGCCGCATTTGTATATTCAATCCGGGAGGTTTTAGCTGTTTCGCCGGATACTCTGGGTTCCGGATTCCTGTTCAATACCAGTTTTTCATGGGGTTTGAGCATAATTTTCGGCGCATCCGGCTGGCCTGGCCGCGAAATTTCGATCGATCCATGAATAAGGGTAGCCTCCACCGTTGGGTCATTGGGGTAGGCTTTAACATTAAATGCCGTACCCAACGCCTTAACATCAATGGCGGCCGTATGAACAATAAACGGGTGGGCTGGATCGTGAACCACCTCAAAATAAGCTTCCCCATTCAGGTACACTTCCCTTGATTTTGAACTGAACGACTTACTGTACGAGATTTTGCTGGATGAGTTGATCCATACATGAGACCCATCCGGTAGTTGGATTTTAGAGCGGGAGCCAGGGCTGATACTTACCTCATTTAGTGCATTTCCTGCCTGATTGGGTACAACTTTTACCATCTGTTCTTTCTTATCAACAGATGCAAAAAAGATAACCAGGCCTAAAATAATAAGGAGAGAGCCGAGCCAATATGTCAACTGGTTTTTATAAAATGGTATTTTCTTTTCAGGAAAGGGAGAAATAGATGGGTGTAATTCGCCATCCGCTTCCAATTTGGCAGATTTCAGCCTGTTCATGTGATTTAGAAAGGCTTCCTCCGCATTTTGGGCTGCTGCTGCTTTCTCCTTTGGGGAGGAGGAATTCCAAAACTCCTCCAGGTTTTCCATCATCGTTACCCGGGAAGGATCGGCAAGCAGCAAAATATCCAACATGCGCAACTCCTGCGGAGAAGCTTCGCCGGTTATTTTTTTCGACAATAAAATCCAAAATTGTTCTTCCTGCATACCCAAGCAATGATGCGATACCCTATAAGGACAAAACTGCATCGGGCTTACCCCTAAATGAATTAAGAATTTTTTTGAGAAAGGATGTATTGCAGTTCCGGGAATTCTTTCAAAAATTCGGTATTTGCTTTTATCCTCCGTAACGCTATCGCCATTTGGGCTTCCACGGTTTTAATGGAAATTTCCATAATACCGGCTACTTCCTGATAGCGCAGCCCATTTTCTTTCACCAACTTAAATATAGTTCTGCATCGGGGAGGCAACTCATTAATCGCCTTCATTAAGCTCGAAACCACCTCCTGCGACATCAGCAACTCCTCCGGATTGAAAAAAATTTTATTCATTCGCGCATTCCACTCAATTTCAGCCGCCGTAGAAACCCCGGCTCTTTTTCGGGACTTCAGCTTGTTTAGCGATAGATTCTTTACGCTTATATATATATATATGCGGGGATTTAAAATTTGGGAATATTGTTGCCTGTTTATCCAAACCTGAATAAAGAAATCAGAAACAACCTCTTCTGCATCCTCAGGAGAATGGAGGATGGATTCCGCAAAACCGGTTAAGGAAGGGTGGAGGGAAATAAATAGTTCTTTGTAGGATTTCTCACAGGAACTGGTGGAAATCCTGTTCAGCAGGTTTTTTATCTTATCGTTTGGTAACAAAACAGTTATTGGCTCAATAAAGGTAGATTCTTTAATGGAAAAGCTAAGAAAAATTACATTGTTCCGGTTATATTTTTAAGGGAGTATCGGGAAAAGGCTCCGATTACTTATTTTTGCCAGCCGGCAGCCCAAAATATTGGGCTTTCACAAAATAATTTTTACATCTCATGATGTAAGGGCCTATAGCTCAGCCGGTTAGAGCACCTGACTCATAATCAGGGGGTCCCTGGTTCGAGCCCAGGTGGGCCCACAACTAAAAAGCATCAACAGGAAAAACGGTTGGTGCTTTTTTATTTTAATTATCGGGGGAATCTCTTTCAGCAAATATTCTTAAGCGATCTTCATTGGTTTTCTGCACTTATTGCTCCCGATGAATCCGAACATTAAATCCTCTATGCTTAAATAAAATACTCCGCCGGCAGAAGCCTGCATTTTACGATCCGGAACTTTCTCTTTTTCTTATTTTTGAACCTCCTCTGCCAAATTTTTGTTCCGAAAAGTTTTAATTTATCAATAGCAATTTTTGCCACACTAAAAGAAATTACCTCCATGTCGAAAGGAAGATTAGAAGCATTTAGTGATGGGGTGTTGGCCATCATCATTACCATCATGGTATTAGAACTCCCTAATCCGGAGGGGACTACGTTTAGCGCATTAAAACCATTAGCCCCTAAAATAATTGCCTATATCCTGAGCTTTATTTATGTAGGAATTTATTGGAACAACCATCATCATATGTTTCAGGCAATCCATAAAGTGAATGGAAAGATATTATGGGCAAATTTGTTTTTGCTGTTTTGCCTTTCGTTAATTCCTTTTACTACCGCCTGGATGGGTGAGACCCATATTCAAAGCCATCCTGTAATTCTTTACGGTATTAACCTGGTTCTTTGTGCTATTGCGTTTACCATTGTAGAGAAACTGGCTATTGCGTTAGAAGGAAAGAACTCCGACTTAGGCAGGGCAGTGGGTGGCCATAAAAAAGAATACCTGTCGGTAATTTTCTATGTGGCGGGTATTTCAGTTTCCTTCTTTCAACCCATTATTGGCGTAATTTGCTATACCGTGGTTGCCTTAATATGGCTGGTACCCGATAAAAGAATTGAACGGAATTTAAAAGGATAATTTATCCCTCCCCTGAAGGCGCAAATGAAAAAATGTGTTTCCCGGATTTATTTATAAATGACAACGGCTGTACGAAAAATAAATGAAGAACGGAAAAATCAGGATCCTCCTCTGCGCTAAAAATACTGCATAAATGCGGGGCGGAAATTTCAGGGCATGATAAATATTTCAAACTACTTGCAGCCCTTACAGCCTCTTTTATTTTACCACATATCCTGCCCAGATTTTTATGGCCTAAACCATCTCGAAATCCTGTGTTTCAACTACTTTTGCACGGTTTCATTTAACCTTTCATTAACCCGGCAGAAGGTATTTTTGCCCGCA
>Ga0116193_1000097_pt1 | contig 81988 bp, 52 predicted proteins | sample AD_UKC115_MetaG_FD_89892 | JGI IMG/M metagenome (GOLD analysis project Ga0116193, IMG submission 89892) | Active sludge microbial communities of municipal wastewater-treating anaerobic digesters from Hong Kong - AD_UKC115_MetaG | ecosystem: Engineered > Bioreactor > Anaerobic > Digestate...
ATACTTAACTGGCATATATATCTCCTTTTTCGCTTTTACAACATAAATTTTACTACACTTAATCTTATAGATTGATACTTATTATAACAAACCCTACAACCTACTGCCCCCTGACAATTAGGTCTTTACAATAAAATTATTATAGAAGTTGCACATAAACAAAGTGATTTGATATTTAAATCGTTTGAGTGGTATACAAACATTGTTTTTTGCAAATTAGGAAATTCTTTTAATTTATCTTTTTTAGGGGTATTTAATGCAAATTTAATTGAATTAATTAGATTTGTAATTTCTGTAGGACAAGAAAATCTTTTTGAGAAAATGGTTAAGTCCCTGTTTGGAGAAGAACATGTTTTTTATAGTACTTCCAAAATAGATGATTATCTTTCGCTCTATCAGGGAAAAGAAGAAAAAAATAAAGCCAGAGATTTGCATTCAAAGTTATGTGATTTAATTCCAACTATATATGCACAAGATGCTTTAAATGGATGGCTAAAACTTTTTGATGAGTTGAAAGAAATAATAGAGAATAATATTGATGAAAAAACTAGAGAAGAAGCCAAAAAGATTGAAAAAGATATTAAAGAATTTGTTGAATCTAAATATAAGTATAACAATCTTCTTGTAATTGCATTTTGGACAGGTGCTTATTGTATATATAGAACAAGATATGATTTTGTTAAAACAATAATACATGAGCGTCTTAAACAGTTATTTCCTATTCCATACAAAAGTATTCCTCAAACACTAAATGAAATTTTAATGACATATAACAATACGGATATTTTTGGTTTCGCAACACTTTTTTCATTTGACGAACCTCAGGCAGAAGAAGGGTATTACGATAGGTATTTGTTGCTGTTATTAACCCAAATTCTACCGAAAAGGAAAAAGTATGATATAGGGGATAATATAAAAAAAGTAGAAATAGGAAAGATTACTTTTGATAATTATAAATTACCTCCACTGAAAATTCAAGACCTGGGTAAAATTAAAGGTAAGATGGAAATATTGACCAAATGTTTAGGGGATGCACAATACATAGAAAATTTCAAAAATCTTTGCAAACAAGTAGAAATCAACGATGTTGATATAGAGATACTTAAAGAGTTTTTAAGTAAAATCTACCAAAATGCTAATGAACAAATAGATACATTAAATAAAGAAGGGAAAATAAGTGAATCCAAAGTAGAAGAATTTGCAAATGATGTAATGAAATGTTTTAATAACAACGCTATGATTAGGAATATATTTAAACATCTAAAATTGTATGACACATCAGAAAGCGAAACGGAAAAAGAACACACTTACATACCCTATATAAATCGGATTGACGATAAAGCAGCATTTTTTGATGATTGGTATGCTAGTTATCCAAATTGGGGAGAACATTATGGAATTGAAATTGCCACACAGGAAAACAATACAATCATATTAGAAATAATAAAACAATGTAAGAATTCAAAAACATCCGATTTTTTATCTATAATTCCAAATAAAGATTTTGACAATTACATTTTACTGGCTACGCCTAGGGCACTGTGGGAATTAGCAGAACAAACAAAAGGTTTTGTCCTTAAACCTTCTATAAAAGAAGAACAAAAAGATAAAGATTGTAAAGAATTAAAAGGATGGTTTAGTTTAGATGACAAAAAACTGGAGGTTTTTGAGATACCTAAACTCTTTTGGAAGAGAGACATGATTTTACTTATAAATAAATCTACAATTGGAAGATTTATACAAATTTCTCCAAAAATCGAAGAAAATGGTGAATTTATTAAAGATATATTTGTTATGAACATCAGGTCATTGTCCGAGCATACGGACATAATTGACGAATTGATAGAATTATCACCTGAATGGTTGAAAAAGGAAGGTGATACTGCAGAGCAACAGCGGGAATTCTTAATGAAAAAGGTTCAAGTAATTATAAAAGGAAAAGTATATTTCAAGGTGCCGGAGAATTTAGAGGGTTATATAATAAATTTATAAATATAGACCTCTGAAAGTTAAATTAGTTGACATAAAAAAGGGGTAATAACTCTTCACTTATTTTTTTTCCAAAAGAATAGGATTTTAATAGACTCTGGGGTTGTCTAAAAGTCAATTTAAGCCAATTTTGATGGTTCATAAACTTGCGAAAGCAACACAAAACAATCATATATCAATTTAAATATCTATTGGTTTTTCATGCAAATTTAACAAAAATTGACTTTTTGGACAGCCCCCTACAAAATACAATCATGTTAAATATATCACTTGCAATGATAACAAATTAAACAGCATACAGTAATATATTCGGGATTAAAACCACAAAAAGAACAGACAAGAATGTCTATGCTACGCAAATCAAAAGAAAACGCCAAAATCTCCCCTTGCGGACATTGTGTCTCTCTTTGCGTTCTTTGCGGTAAAAAGTCTTGCCAGACAGGTATGGTTTGGTTATGACAAAAAACTTGTTTTAATATCAGTTCAATGTCCTTCAAAGTTTTAAAATTAGTATTATAATGCTATATTAACCAAAACACAGAAAGTTATACTAAGAGCCAAGGTTTACATAAAGAATTTTACCGTCAAGTTGTGAAGTAAGACGCAAAGTCCGCAAAGAGGGTATAAGATATTTATTCAGTGATTATGAATTATAATAAGTTACAGAGCATATTTTTCAGATGTCTCGAAATTATATTGTTTATCCTAATGTCTAAAAAATTCTCTAATACTTTTAGCAAACAGAATTAAATGTAACCAAAAATAAGTGATTATTTTGTCTACTTTTGTTTGGTTAAATTTAGGTCTAATATTATTATTAGCCTGTTTTTGAAACGATATTTCGTTCAATGCAGAGGTAGAGTATTATCAAATCTGATTGACGAATGCCGGGGATTCTCGAAGCCTGTCCTAGATTGGCTGGTCTTACTTCTGTTAGCCGCTGTTTGCTCTCTCTTGGAAGACCTTTAATAGAGTTATAGTCCAAATTAGGTGGGATTAATATATTTTCAGAATGTTTAAATTTTTCTACCATTTTTTCTTCGCGTTCAAAATATCCGTGATATTTGATGAGAATTTCTGTGAGTTCCATTGCTTCTGCAGAAATAGGTTTTTCTTGTGGGAAAAATTGGTAAATATTCTGGATTGAAATTTTTGGTCTTCTTAGAAGTATTGCTGCTGTGGTTGGATATGTTAAGGTTGGTTCTCCCAGAGATATTAGCCATTCATTAATTTGTTTATTGGGCGTGATAATGAGTTTTTCTAATCGTTCTATCTCTTCCTTTGTCTCTTGTTGTTTTTGTTGAGCCTTTTTAATAACACTGTCGTTGGCAAAACTGAAATGGCTCAGGCGAATATCTGCGTTGTCATGGCGTAAGTGCAACCGATACTCTGCCCGAGATGTAAACAGGCGGTAAGGTTCTTTAACACCGCGTGTAACAATGTCATCTACCATGACGCCGATATATGCTTCTTGCCTGCCGATAATTAGCGGCTCTTTACCTTCTAAAAATCGGACGGCATTCAGTAGTGCATAAATCCCCTGTCCGGCTGCTTCTTCATAGCCAGATGTGCCATTAATTTGTCCCGCATGGAAAAGACCTCGCACTAATTTTGTTTCGAGATTTAATTTTAATTGTGTAGGAGGCACAAAATCATATTCAACTGCATATCCGGGTCTAATAATTTCAGCATGTTCCAGCCCTTTAATTGAATGCAACATGGCTAATTGAACATCTTCAGGTAAACTTGTGGATAAGCCATTTACATATACCTCAACTGTATTTACGCCTTCGGGTTCTAAAAAGATATGATGGGATGTCCTTTCAGGAAATTTGACAACTTTGTCTTCAATGCTTGGGCAATAACGAACCCCTATACCTGTTATTTTCCCTGAATATAATGGAGAACGGTCTAAATTTTGTCTAATAATATCGTGTGTTTTTTCATTTGTATAAGTAATCCAGCAGGAGATTTTGTTTGGATTAAATCCTTCAATTGGTGTAGAAAATGAAAACGGTCGAGGGTTATCATCCCCTTTCTGTTCTTCCAATCCATCAAAACAGATACTTCTTTTGTGGATTCTTGCACAAGTTCCTGTTTTTAATCGTGCTACTGTAAAACCTAATTTACGATAGCAATCGCTCAATTTAGATGCAGGTGGCTCGCCTGCTCTGCCTCCACTAATTGCTTGCATACCAAAATGGAGCAGACCTGATAAAAAAGTGCCCGTGCAAACAATAACTGTCCTGCCTGTAATCTCTTCCCCCGTTATTAATTGGACTCCATAAACTTCGTCTTTTTGAACAAGTATCTCCTCAACTTCTCCCTGTTTTAAGTATAAGCCTTCCTGCAATTCACAAACCTGTTTCATGTCGGATTGGTAGAGAAAGCGGTCTGCCTGTGCCCGTGGTGAATGGACAGCAGGTCCCTTTGAACGATTTAACATTTTGAACTGAATTCCTGTCCTGTCAATGCATTTTCCCATTTCCCCCCCTAACGCATCAATCTCCCTAACAAGTTGTCCTTTGGCTACTCCACCTATTGCGGGATTACACGACATCTTGCCAATATTATCTACTTGAATTGTAATCATAATTGTTTTGTAGCCCAAACGAGCACCAGCTAACGCGGCTTCAATGCCTGCATGCCCTCCACCGACTATAATAATGTCAAAATCACGCGTGTCCATATATATTTACCATGTCAACATTTTGTTGTTATTAAAACATTTATTATTTTAGGAGATTTAAATTCTATTAAAATTTATATATAATATAATGAAGTAATAAGAAACCGAAATTAAAAGGAAAAGATTATGTGCTACTGTAAGAATTTTACAATAATAGCCCTTAATTTTGCAATTTTATTATTATTTTTGGGCTTTTCAGGCTCAATTGCAAACAGCCAGTGTCTTGACTTACGAGCGTCTCCGAATGAGATTACATTTCACGATTTAGACCAGGAAGTGTCTGTAAAGATAACTTATAAGAACCAACCCCTAAAAAAGGTAGAGATTAAAAACTGGTCATTTCTTGCTGGTGATAATAAATATAATCACATGATTACATTAAAAGTGATGGATGGAGATATTGTTGTAAAACCTGCTCTTCTGGAAGTAGGGACTTATGATTTAATTATTGAAACTACTTATGGGAAATGCCTTATCTCTGTTTATGCCCCCTTGGATAAACTTTCTGATACATTAGAGAATCGAGCAAGAAGAGAAGGAATTTCTGTTCAAAAGTTAAAAAGAAGGCTGGGATTGGTAAGTCCTGTTCATCGAGTAAATATAAATCTTGAGGTTCCAGGTCTCTATTATGAAGGGCAAACATTAGAAATTAATCTTGGGAAAAATCCTAAACATGTATATGTATGGCGAGTTAATGGTCAGGTTATCAAGCAGGGTAAAGGAAAGGCAATTTTTACTTACACCTTCCCTGAGCCTGGCGATTATGTAATAGAAGTAGAAGAAAGAGATGCAGATATTTTATTAGGAAAAGCGAGTGCATCAACAAAAGTAATATCTTATGAACCTCTATATTATACAGTTCGTATGAAACAGCTGTTAAAACTGGCTGCGGCTGAGGGGTATACTTCCTATACATGGAAAATTGATGGTGTGGTTCAAGATGAAAAGACAAATACGATAACACTCAAATTTAACGCAGAAAAAAAATATCTTGTCGAATGTATTGCAAAAGGTCCGCGAGAAGGACATCCCCAATCCTTTTTCAGAACCATTTACGAAATAACCGTTACGAGATAGAACTGAAATAGCACTTTAAAACCTCTGATATTTTTAATATATTTATATCGTTATACACTATGTTAAAAGACTTTTTTATTTACTTCTCAATAATCTTTATGAAATTATATGCATAGAAATATCCGTTAGAATGGTAGGACTTTTGTTTCGGCTATCATCAGGAATTAACCTCTTCTATATAGTAATATGATAACAATTATATATAGGAATACCTTTGCTGGCATTTAATTAATAACTCTGATGGCTCACCAACTGCAGAGATAAAAAGACACCTACTTTTACTTTTTAGGATATGAATAAATCATACCGCCAGAATTTTGTTCTAATTTGTTTTTAGAAATAATCCGTTCGGATTTAGCCTTCGCGTATTTCTCGTTTTTCATGGTCGTAGATTTGCCGTTTGCCAGTGTCATAAGCGACCATAGCCATAATGCAAGCAACAGCATGCTGATAACCTGCATCAATGTTTGCATTTGGTTCATTGCCGGAGCGCATACATTGCAACCAATCTAAAATATGGTCAGGGCGTTGTATCGGTTCTATCTCTTTCTTTTCTTTCAGTGCGTCCGTCTTTGTGCGAGCACCATCAGGAAGCAATATAGGATTATTCCAATCCTGCAAGTCCATAAGCCCTTGATTTCCGAAAATTTTGAATGAATTTCCAGCACTGTTGCCACAATTAGTGGAGTATGAAACCATAAATCCTTCTGGATATATCCATAATGCCTGTGTATGGTCGGGACAGGAGAAATTATATTCATCTATCCATGTATAAGTGCCACCTAAGCAAACGGCTGATTGAGGGAATTTTGCACCTGTAATATAATGGACGAGGTCAATGAAGTGGCTGCCCCAACCTGGGACTGTGCCATCAGAAAACTCACGATAGCCATACCAGGCAGAACAGAAGACAGGGTCAAAAGGTTTGTCTGTCACACCTGAGGTGAATTCCTTCCAATTAATATCCTCCTCTTTCAGGTCTTTGCGAATACGAGGATACCAATAAGGTTGCGAATCATTTCTACATTGTTCAACGCGTGCAACCTTACCGAGAATGCCTGATTTATATGCTTCGCGTGCTCCTGTGAAACTGGGATAACTGCGTAGTTGTGTTCCTACTTGAACAATGACTTTGTTCTCCTTTACAGCATCATAAGCGGCGATGAGTTCTTTCATATTTTTTGCCAGTGGTTTTTCACAGTAAGCATGTTTCTTCGCTTTAGCAGCGGCTTCCAGATGTAGGCAGTGGACATGGTCCGCTGAGGCTATTACCACAGCATCCACAGGTGCCTTTGATAATAGGTCTCGATATGATTCATATTGTTGAGGCTCTTTTCCAAATACATCTTTCACCATTTTTGCCATTTGTTCCCTTTTCTCTTTCCATGGGTCGGCAACAGCGATAATTTCCAGATTTTCCTTGTCTTTGTAAGCACTAAGTTGTTTGAAATGGTCATGAGACCTACCTCCACACCCAATCATTCCGATAGCGATACGGTCATTAGCACCTGCAATACGGGAATAACTGAAAGCGGACAATGTAACCGCAGTTCCAATAGAAGCGGTTCTCAAAAATTCTCTGCGAGTCTTCTTTTCCATAAAAAATCCTCCTTAACATCTATTAGTTTGAAGTTAAACCTTTGAAAAACCATCTCCTTACATTACTACATTAGTTATCTCCTTTTCAAAGAGGTTTTTATAAGGAAGTATTGAGGAATGTTTGTATATCATGATAAAATAAGAGACAAGTAAAATAATCTTTGTTTAAGGAGAGTGTAGTAATGTATTTTATGATGGATTTGTTTAACTCTGCTTCTAATTTCTCAGCGTATTTTGATGGATATTGTGAGCGTCTATGTCAATTGATGAATCAGATTAATAAGGATATAATAACGCAAATTGTCGAAAGGATTGAAAAAAGGATTAAGGCAGGGAACATGATTTTTCTTGCAGGAAATGGAGGAAGTTCAGCGGTATTGTCCCACTGGGTTAATGATTTGGTAGTTGGCAATTACATAGAGAGCCAGAAGGCTATTCGGGCAATAAATCTAACGGACAATCAGTCTCTCATCACTGCACTTGGCAATGATGAGGGTTATGAAAATGTTTTCATTGGTCAATTGCGAGCATTATCGAAAGAGGGCGATTTGCTTATTGCGATGTCTGTAAGCGGGAACAGTCCAAATATTATAAAGGCGTTGGAATGGGCTAAAAAACATGGTATTGAAACGGTAGGGATTGCTGGGTGTGATGGAGGCAGATTGATTTCTATAAGTGATTGTGGATTGTTGATAGAAAGCACAAAGGACGAGTATGGACCCGTTGAAGATGCTTTTTCAATACTAACGCATGTTATTAGCACTTATCTGGCTCAGAAAAGAGGGAAAAAGTTATATCATTGATGTCAGGGAATATTTAATGGAAATCCAGGATTCTTTAAAAATGGCGGTGGTAGCAATCCATCGTGCAGGTTTAATATTGCATGAACTTTTTTATCAGCCATGTGAAGTGTTCTATGAAGATGAACGAGATATTAAATTAAAAGCAGACCGTGAATCGGAGACCGAGATATTAGATGTTCTGGAATCAACACCCTACGCAATTTTATCGGAAGAGTCTGGCTGGATACGAGAGTATGTGATTGGTGAACCGTATTGGGTTGTAGACCCATTGGACGGAAGCCTAAATTTTAGCCGTAAGATACCCCTATGCTCGATATCTATTGCTCTAATGAAGGAGGAAAATTTTTTATTAGGTGTTGTGTATGATTTTATGAGACAGGAATTGTTTTCAGGCACAAGTGAAACAGGTGTTTTTCTAAATGATTCTCCTATTCATGTCGCGGAGACAAAATATATTAAGGAAGGAATTGTGGGAACAGGTCTCCCTGTGTTAAGACCTTACACGGAAGCAGAGTTTCAGCAGTATATCAATGAGTTGCGAAAATTTCGGAGAATTCGTTTTATTGGCTCGTCAGCATTGTCTCTTGCTTATGTGGCATGCGGCAGGATAGACGCCTTTGTGCAGGATGAAATTATGTTATGGGACATAGCCGGTGGTTCTGCTCTGGTACAGTTTGCAGGTGGAATTGTAAATATAAAAGATGTGGAAGGTATCCCTTTCACAAAAAGAATAAGAAGTGCATGCAGAAAGGAACTTTTATTACCATGATTGTTGACCGATTTGAAAATTGGAAATGGTATTTTCGAGAAGAACTTGGAAATAAGATTTTTTCTTTTATCCATAGTTTGAATGAACATAGTCCCGATACAGATATGGAGCCACTTTGTGGGGATACAATTAAAACGCGTGTGATGTCTTATGAAACGAAAGACCCGAAGGAAGCAATTTTTGAGGCACATAGGAAATATATTGATATTCAATTTACTCTCTCTGGAAAGGAGGCAATTGTATGGCTGCCTGAGGTTCTGGCTAAACCTCGGACAGAATATGATGTAAAAAATGATGTGCTTTTTTATCATAATGAAATGTCTAATGCAACCTTGATAAACAATATGCCTGGTCAATTTATGGTGCTGTTCCCCGGTGAGGTGCATGGTGCAGGTATCTGGATAAACAATACAGTAGCACATGTAAAAAAGGCAGTCATAAAAATTGAGCGTGAAACTTTTTTCAATTTTAATGGTTAGTATAAAAATGAAATGCTCTGGCTAAATTTTTGATTTACATGGAGGACAAATATGAGTTATGTGAACCTAGTTACTGGTGGGGCTGGTTTTATTGGGTCTCATTTATGCGAGGCATTATTGGAACGAGGAGAAGAGGTGTTGTGTCTGGATAACTTTTTCACAGGTAGGAAAAAGAATATTGTCCATTTGATTGGACATCCACGATTTGAAATTATTCGCCATGATATTACCCAGCCTATCCTTTTAGAAGTAGACCGAATTTATAATTTTGCATGCCCAGCGTCACCTATCCATTATCAATTCAATCCAGTGAAGACGATAAAGACGAATGTTATGGGTGCACTGAATATGCTTGGATTAGCAAAGCGAGTGAAGGCACGGATTTTGCAAGCAAGCACATCAGAAGTCTATGGAGACCCGGCAATCCATCCACAAACCGAAGACTATTGGGGTAATGTTAACCCAATTGGAAAACGCAGTTGTTATGACGAAGGGAAACGAGTCGCTGAAACATTATTTTTTGATTACCATCGTCAGAATAAGGTAGACATTCGGGTAATACGAATTTTTAATACTTATGGACCTCGTATGCTAATCAACGATGGTAGGGTGGTAAGTAATTTTATTGTGCAGGCATTGCGGAAAGAGCCAATAACTGTTTTCGGAGAGGGTTCACAGACGCGTTCGTTTTGCTATATCAGTGATTTGATAAATGGTATCCTGCGTATGATGAATTGTGATGGGTTCACAGGTCCGGTGAATCTCGGCAATCCGGGAGAATTTACCATTTTAGAGTTGGCGGAACAGATTCGAGAATTGACAGGTTCGCCATCTGAGATTGTGTTTAAGTCGCTTCCTGAAAATGACCCATGTCGTAGAAAACCCGATATTACACTTGCAAGAGAGAAACTGAACTGGGAACCGAAGATACCTCTCCGCGAAGGATTAAAACATACAATTGAGTATTTTTCAAAAATTATTTAATTCCTTTTTATTAGAGGAAGATGAGTGAGTAAGACTTATATCTATTGTGGTACTCCACGGTCAACTCGAAAAGAGGATATGCAACAAATAATAAAAGAAAATTATCCTCATGCCTTGCTTATCGTTCCCACTCGTCAATATGCCCAGAAGCGGAGTATTGAATTATTAAATTATATCGGCATAGCAGGAATTTATGGGGATATTGTAAGTGATTTTTCACTGTTTGCTCATAACTTACTTCAAAGGCAGGGCTTACCTGTCCGTAGGTTAGAGGAGTGGGAACAAAATGTATTAATGAAGTCTATCATTTTATCTGAGGAAGGAAAACGGCGATTTGAAGGTTATAAGGGATTGCTTGCCCCTGAAAATCTTGCAAATGCTTTTTGTCGGATTATACGAAACTTAAAGCAGGCAGGCATTACTCCTGAAGAGTTTGAATTGAAACTAAAAATGCAACGAGTCGAGCCGTGGGATGAAGTTTTGTCGTGGGTATATTCCATTTACCAGCAAAGATTGACCGAAAATTACTGGTATGACATTCCGGGTTTATTCTGGCAAGCAGAGATTGAATGTCAACAAGGACAACCTACTTATCTTAAAGGCAAACAAGTTCTTGCTTTCGATGGCTTTGACGATTTTACTTATTCTGAACTTCGCTTGATTAAGGCATTGGAACTGCATTTCGACAAAATCGTCATAGGTATCAATCTTGACCCCAAACCCAATCGAAGGGATGTATATCAATTAGCAGCAGATACACTGGAACGGCTTCGTTCTATGCTGGAAGCACAGGTTATTTCTTTTGAAGCACCACAATCCAGTTCCTGTGTAGAATATATTGCAGATAATTTGTTCTGGCGAGATGAGCCTATATCTTTTACTTCTTCTGAACAATCAACACTAAAAATAAACCACTATATTAATCGTGAAGAGGAGGTGAGAAATATTGGACGGAAGATAAAACAATTAATTGTGCAGGAACATATCCCACCTGAAAAAATAGCCGTCAGTTATCGCCGATTGGATACCGTTCGACCGTTAATAGAAAAGATTTTTACAGAGTTTGGAATCCCATTTCAATTTCGTGGATTAAAAAATATTAAACAAACCTGGGTATGCCAATTTTTAGAACGATGGTTTTCGCAATTAAGAGAGAATAATTTTTCGGCTATTACCTATTTATTGCATGACCCTATCTGGAATATTCCCGTATCTTTATCTGAAAAGTTTTTCTTGATACTACAAAATGTAGGTTTGTCTTTACACATGCCCATTGAATATATCAGGAAAAGGTTACAAGATTCGGAGACCTTACTCAAATTTTTACGAGAAGATGGGGGAAAAGATATTTCGGAGGCGGAGATTAAATTGTTTTGTGAGGAGTGTATTCGTTGGTTATCATGGCGGGACAAATTTTTGGAGCGGAACAGTGTAAAAGAATTTATCTTAACTACTCTTGAACTTTTGCAAACATTAGAAAGTTATTTTAAAAAAGATTCTACAGTAGAAGTGTCTGACAGCTTAGATTATGAAAGGAAAAGTTATCAACAATTAGTTGAGACCTTAAAACATATCCCCACTTTTTTTCAGGATTGTGAACTGTCCTTAGACGAATTTCAAAGGCTTGTTCTTTCTTTGCTAAGTGATGTGCCTATGTTCAATGTGCAATCTGGCTATGGGGTTGTGTGTCAAGACCTGCCAATGATAAGAAATCTGGAATATGACTATTTATTTGTGGGTGGTGTAGAAGAAGGGCTTATACCTTTATCTCCTTCCCTTAATGCGATATATTCCGAAAAGGATATGACTACCCTTCGCAGTCTGGGCTTGCCTGTGGATGATTTCAGAAAACAGATACAACGAGAATGGCTGTTTTTCCAACAGATATTTGAGACTGCACAAAAAGGTGTATATTTATCGCATGTTCTGTTTTCTGAGACACATGAAGAGCGTTCACCCAGTCTATTGCTTCGAGAATTGCAGGAGGTATGTAAATATATAAAGGACGAACAGTCGTTAGGTCAAGAACAGCAGGAGGAAACAGTTATCCCTTATTCACCATTAGAATTGCAGGAATATCTATTTTTATATCATGAGGATGAGGAACTATTGAAGCAGGAGTATCCCGATGCCTTTGCATGCTGGTATGCACTTCAAAAAAGGGAGGAAATGAGCAAAGATATATATACGGGTTGTTTGCAATCTCCTGATATTCAAGAATGGCTTGTCCAGAGTTTTGGTTCAAATCATGTTTATAGCGTTGACCAGATTGAGAGTTATGTTGAGTGTCCATTTAGTTTCTTTGTCAAAAGGGTGCTGAATTTAAAGGAGTGGGAAGAAGAATTTGAACAACCTTCTCCACTAATGTTTGGCTCCTGGTCGCATGAGGTCCTATGTATTTTTCTACGGGATTATTATGATGAATTGTTGAAAGAGGGACAAACCAATATTGATAGTATAATAAAAGAGTTATTAGAAAAGATTGTTCGCAAAGACCGAAAGGTCTATGTATTGCGAGATAAAGTAGTGGAAATAACAATTGATTGGCTCACCCATGTATTAAGTGAATTTATTCGTTCTGGCAATGCACTTGTTGAAATAGATTGGAAGCCTGCCTATTTTGAACTTGCATTTGGAAATACTATGTATTCAATGGAAGACACTGTAAGCCAGCATGAGCCTTTTTGTATGGATATAAAAGATAAGCAGGTTTTATTTTCAGGTCGGATTGACCGTATTGATAAGAATAATTCAGGACCAGCGCTGCGTATCATTGACTATAAATGGGGTAATACACCAACCAAAACAGATATGGGAGTGAAGAATAAGGTAGTAGTGGAAAAAATAAATTCTATTCAACTGATTATTTATGAATTAGCAGTGGAAAACCATCTATTCAAAGAGCAAGGGTTCTCTGTTTCTGAGTCTTACTTCCTTCCCATAAGAGGCAAAAAACCAGTTGATTCTCCGTGGTCCAATAACAATGAGCTTCGGACAAAGATTCAGCAGAAGGTGGAAGAGTTAATATATCAGACAATACAGAATATACATCGGGGCTATTTTTCACCTGAACCCAGCAAGAAGATAGCCTGTGAATATTGCTTTTGTAAAAATGCGTGTAGGTATAAACGAATAGAGCAGAGTGATACGGAGGAATCGGCAAGCAATGTCGAAAATGGAAACACATAGTTATTTTAAGGGTCTAACGGAAGAGCAAGAACAGGCTATCTATTCCGATTCTAACCTCATAGGCGTAGATGCTTCAGCAGGTTCAGGGAAAACGCGTGTTCTTATTGCAAGGATACTACGATTATTAAAGAAAGGGAAAGCAGATTTGAGTGAAATTGTCGCTATAACATTTACAGAAAAGGCGTCTGCAGAAATGCGACAGCGGCTGCGCGATGCTTTCCATGAATATGCACGGACTGCTACCCCGGAGGAACTTACTCAATGGCGTTGGCGTGAACAGCAATTAGAAACGGCTCATATATCCACCATTCATTCATTTTGCACAGGGATACTTCGGCAATATGCACTCAAATTGGGCTTTGACCCGGAGTTCCGAATTTTAGACGAACTACAAAGTCCACTTTTCCTTGACAAATTTATTCAAAATCATATTGATACATGGCTGGAAAGTAATAAAGACGCTGCTCAATTGGCAACGGAAATTTCTCTGGCAAGTTTTAGAAATGCTATTGAGGTGCTTTTCCAGAAGTCATTGCATATCTTGCCCTGGTTGGAAGAGGCAAAACAACATACAACACCGGAGGAATTTTTAGAAAACTATATACCTCGATTGAAGGAAGCATATAAACAATATTTACAAAGATTCATTCACTCCTATCAATTGAATATATGGATGCAGCAACTTTATGAGTTAAATCAAGAGATACCTGAAACAGAGGACAAATTGAAAGATATATGCCAGTGGCACTATGACAAATTGGCGGAATTACAGAATTCAAATAACATGGAAGGTATAATTCAGAAGAAAGAGGAAATAAACGGAAAGCGAATAAGCGGACTAAAAACTGAGGATTCAAACAAAGAATTAGCAGAACGATTTAAAAAAATCAGGAAAGTTATAAAGGATACTCTGGATAAGGAAATTATTACCATCAATTGGGATAATTCTACGACTCGCAAGTCTTTGATTATTACTTATAGATTGCTTCGTTTGTTTGACTGTTTGTATAGCCAGTGGGTTCAATATAAACGACAGCAGGGGGTAGTAGATTTTGACGATTTAATCAATCTAACATGCCTTTTTCTAAGTAAGAACAAGGAAGTGTGTAAAGAAATTGCAAATGGGATAAAGTATATTTTTATAGATGAGTTTCAGGATACTGACCGTGAACAAGTGCAGTTGATACATTTGCTTTTGAAGGCTAAACCGGATATTTCCCTATTTTTTGTGGGCGATGCCAAACAATCCATTTATGCCTTTCGCAATGCGGAAGTTAGAGTATTTCGTAAACAGCGAGCGAGGGTTGAAAAAGATAATTTGTTCTTACTCGATTACAATTTTAGGTCTGCAAAGGAGATATTGGATTTTATAAATACATTCTTCAAAACGATAAATTATCTTTCGGAAGTTGAAGAAGAATACCGTTGCATGAAACATCAGCGTAGCGAATATAACGAGCCGCGTGTTGAATTTTTGTTGTCTATTCCTCTGGATATGGATAAAAGGACATTAAAGGAAGACGATGTAGACATAGAGGCTAATGTTATTGCAGACAGGATACAGTCATTGGTAGAAGGGAAAAATCCATTGAAGATAATAGAAGAGGAGAAAGAGCGTTCGGCTACTTATGGTGATTTTACTATACTATTCTGCACCAAAAATTATATCTATAAATATGAAAAAGCACTAAAAGATAAGGGAATCCCGTGTTATGTAGTCAGTAGTCGCGGCTTCTTTGAGATTACAGAAGTCAAAGATATTATGGATTTCCTTCATGTTCTATTGAATCCTTATCACAATGTTTCATTACTTGCCTTTTTACGGGGACCTTTCTGCGGTTTGTCAGATGAGCAGATTGTCCGTTGGCAAATGCAGATACCTCTTCGCAAGATGTTGTTGGATTCAGCCACTATGCCCGAACCATTATCGCAAGACCCTTCTTATTTAAGGGTGCGAATTCTATACCAGAATTTTCTTAAAAAAACCAATATACCGATACATGAACTTGTGCAATCTATTATTAATGAAACAGGGTATAGAGCAATTTTGTTGGGACAATGGTTTGGGAAACAGAAGATTGCCAATCTACAAAAGTTTTTATCATTAGCCCGTTCTTATCAAGAAAATAATCCTATAAGTCTATATCAATTCCATCGTTTTGTGGAGCGGACAAAAGATAAGATATTAGAAGGTGAAGCAGACCTTGCAGTTGAGAAGGAGAATGCTGTTATTTTAACGACTATTCATCAAGCAAAGGGATTGGAATTTCCAGTTGTGGTGCTACCTACCTTATATGAAGAGAGACAATACAGAAATCCTTTGCCTGTTTGTTATCATCGAGAAATTGGAGTTGTGCTTAAAGATATAGAAAAGGGGAAGGATGATGATGGGAAAGAGGAAAATAACATAGCAGAAATAATTGTAAAACTTCAGAGTAAATATGATGAGTATCAGGAATATATACGGCTTTTTTATGTGGCATTAACGCGTGCTCGTGATTATCTAATACTATCTTCAAATAAAAAACATTTTGAAGATTTACAAAACAACTTAAAAATAAATTCTCGTCTTTCTTTACTTGCAAGTTGTTTTCCTATTAAGGAATTAAAAAATGGTTCTGCCAATACTAATTTGTATCGTGTGATAGAAATGCAAGAGAGGGAATACTCCCCAAAAAAACAGAAATCTCAGTTAAAGAAAGAGAAGATAAATCGGGAGTTTGTTTCACCTGTTTCTATCATAACTCAACAATTAGCAGTGGACCCTATTCCTGTTACACGATTATTGAATTGGCTTTTTGAAGATGAGTTTGTTGAAGATAAAGATGAAGGAGGGAATGATTTTCTTGATGCGTCTTATGCAGAAAGAGGAACTTTGTATCATCAAATTCTATGCTATTGGGATTTTGAAAAGGACAAAGAATTGTCATTGGATTATCTACTTAATATTATGAAACCTAACTTTTCAGAAGAAATTATTGAAAAAGAGAAGGCAAATATAAAGGAAAAGATAACAAACAACCCGGCATATCCGATACTGCTGGCAAATCCACCTGTTTATCGTGAACTTCCGTTCTTATGGCAAGCAGGACAATATATTATAAAAGGCACAGTAGACGCAATCCTTGCTGACGGGACTATTATTGATTACAAGACGGGCAGAAAAACCGATAAAGATTCACAACGGTATTGGAAGCAACTTGAAATTTATTCTCATGCACTTCATGATTCAGGAATAGAACTTAACAATAAATTAATTTTATTTTACATAGACCAGATGGGATATGATATAAAAGATATAAGATGTTCTAGATGTGATTTATTAATTTCAGAAATAAATCAAGCAATTGAAAAGCATATTAAAAAATTAAATCAGGTAAAGTGTTATGAAATTTAGCGTAGTTTGTCCATATTGTTCCAGAGAAATTACCCTTGAGTCTTCTGGAGTAGAGCAGAAAGTATTATGTCCATTTTGTCAGAAAAATTTTATGGTTACAATCATAGAACCTGTTGAAAAAAATGAATCTCCTTTGGTAGACAAAAGTAAATTGCCATTTCGTCCTGACCTGGAACAATCAAAGAAGCTAATAAAAAAGGTTGAAAAAAATATTGACGAGATGGAAGCGGAAGATATTTTAGATTGCTTTTATGCAATAGAGGAACTTATTTCAGATTATCTCGAAAATTATGAACTAGATATTGATACTAAAACGGCTCTGTTAGTAATTGCTTCAAGAAAACAGATAGATTTGTCAAGTAAAGTAAAACAACATCTACAAAAATCTATGCCTGGAGTTCCTCTACCTACTCATTTGGGTTATGATGTTTTATCAGATATTCGTGAAAGACAGGGACAATATGGAGAGAGCATTCAACTATGTCAACAAGCAATAGAAGAAGGATGGACAGGTGACTGGCAGAACCGATTAAACCGTTGCAGAAAAACATCTATGATAAAAAGGAAAGAAAAATAATTTTTAATTCTTTTATTAAAGAAATTATAATTAAATTTTCTTAATAAATTGTTGACATTGTTGGGGGTAATTGATGTAAAATTATAAAATAGATGTGTATGATTTAAATAATTTAATAAAAATTGTTGACAAATGGTGTGATTTGTGATAAACTTTAATGTATAATTGTATTTTGATATAGTAAAGATTGTAAACAATAAAATATGTATTAGAGGAGAAAAAAGGTGAAACATGTGCGAATGATTTCAAGTAAGCGTCCTGTGTATGCAGGGTGGTCCGATGATTTGTGCTTTATCGCTTTCCTGCTTAATAAACTATTCGGATTTATGGGAGGAGAAAGTCCATTTTTCCTGTTCATAGAAGATAAATGTCATATTGATACAGGGACGGGAACTACCACAACTTAGAATCAATAAATTAATTATTAGAAAAAGAACATTTTAAAAAGTGATGAGGTTAAAAATTATGAGATTAAAAACGGTTTTTAACTTAGTGGTGATATGTCTTTTGATAAATCTTGTTTCGGGATGTTGTTTATTGAAGGGTTCATCAATAATACTTCCTGACTCTGCCCTAGAAACAGCAGTGCGTAATGCGTTGGGAAAGCCTTTCTTTATACTATGCACTGGCGACCTTGAGTCTTTAACAGAAATAACGGCAAGAGGCATGGAAATAGCAGATTTGAGAGGTTTGGAGTATTGCACTTCATTAATAAAATTAGATTTGCGAGATAACAATATTACTACCATATCCCCATTGAGGGATTTAAAGAATTTAGTCTGGCTGGATTTGAGAAACAATTATGTAACAGATATTACACCTATTGCAGGGCTACAATATCTTGAATATCTTGATATATCTGGGCCGGATAATGATGTTCATGATTGGTCTCCATTAGTTGCGAATGTAAATGCAGGTGGACTGGGACCGGGAGACACAGTAACTTTAAGCCCGGAATGGACAATAAAGGAAGATGGTAGTTATTATGAAGATTTTGAGCCTGTATATCAGGTTTTGATTAATGCAGAGGTCAATGTAATCTTCGCAGAACCAACATCAGGACAATAAATAGGTGAACAGTTTTGTATATTTATTTTTTAGAATATAGAAGGGCAAAAATTTGGAAGGAGCCCCAATGAATAATCAAAGGTGCAAATCTATCTTTTCATCGTTTTATATCGGGTTGTTTATCTTAATTTTTATTTCAATGAGTGGATGTCCCTTTAATCAAAAGTTTGAAGTATCTCCACAAGCACTTTCATTTGGAACGCAGACGATAGAAAAAACTATGTATATAAAGGCTCTGAATCGTTTTGGCGTTGATTGGTCTGTGGTTGAGGTAGTATGGAATGCCGCACAAAATAAATGGGTAGAAGAGGATGTTCCGTGGATGTCGGTCGAGCCTACTTCGGGGGAAAATACTACTTTTCAGACTATTCAAGTAAGGGTTTTGAGAGGTGGATTAAATGCTGGTGAGTATAAGGATGTGGGATTGCAATTTAGCACTTCAGCGATGACACAAGTAGTAAGTGTGTCTATGCAAGTTCGTAGTGCACTGTCAGTAACTCCACAGGTTTTTACCATTAGACCAGGTGTAACCGAAGCCACTATAAATGTGAGTAATGAAGGTAGTGAGAGTTTTGATTGGTCTGTGAAATATGTTCCAGACTTAGCAAATAAAGAGGTATTTGCTGATATTCCCGTAGATATTTCTGTATCCCCAGCATCAGGGAATCTTCCCGCTTCGGGCAGTGTAGATGTGACGGTTCGTTGGGATGAAACAAGGTCTTCTGACTTTGGTCTGCTTTTTGATTCTTCTCTGGGAAAACAAGTAGTTGAATTCCATTTCGCAAAGATATGTTCTGAATCTGAGGTTGAAGTTGCACCAGCAGAATTAGTGTTGATAGTAACCACCGGGTCTCTTACATCAGAAGACACGAGTATTAAACTACCTGCTTCCACCTTAACATTGACAAATCGGAGTAACAAGGAACGGCAGTGGAATCTTCAAATTATAGGGACTAAGGGACAAACAATAGACAACATCGCTGTAAGCCCTTCTACGGGAAGTCTAAATCCGAATAGCGATGTTAAAATTTCTGTTGCAGTTACCAAGCCTAAAGATGTCATTTTAGGAGCAGGAAACTATTCAGCCATTGTAGACATGCAGGATTGTTTGCTATTAGTTCCAATAAAGATAGAGCAATTAAGTCTGCCTGAGATTGCAATTTCTGAACCGCCGCAAGAAACAAGCACACGTCCCGAAGTAATCCCCTTAGAGGTTTTGGACTTTGGACAGGAAGAAGTTCAGAAGGAGTTCTGGATTGCTAATGTAGGTCCGAGAGATTCAAAATTATATTTTCGTATCACTCATGAAGATGAAGGCGTGGCAAATCCCATTATTGCTGGTATTAGTCCTATGGCAGGAGGTGCTAACGGTGAAGATGGGAATCCAGAAGATTTTTATCATCCTGACTATCTTAATGTTTTGATTGATGGTGAACAAGTTCTAGTAACAATTAATCGGGATAATTTACAAAATGATATTGAATACCGTAATATTACAATAGAAGCGGTTGACCGAGACCCGGTTCAATTCCCTAATCAAATAAGTGTATTAAGTGCAGTTGAGCCAAAGACTATCAAAATTCGTGTGGAACGGCAGCCTTTAAGGATTGAAGGGGCATTAAATCGCAGTAGACCTCCGTATGTTATGCGGTATATCTTTTTATTGAGGGATTCTTCCTCACGTGCAATTCCGACAATTACATCTACTGACCTTTCAAAACTCAGTTTGACAATTTCTGAGGATGAAGTGCCTCTGGATATGAATGAAACAAATTATTTCCTTACAGGTCCACAAAATATAAAAGGAAATATAATAATATTATTGGACTATACAGGAAGTATGTATAATGCAGGGGTGAACAACAGGGACAATCCTTTGAACCCCGGAGAGGCGATTGAAAAGGTAAAGAAGGCAGCAATTGATTTTATATATGATTTACCTGCTTCCTACCAGATTGCTTTAATGTTTCATAATGATAGACAGCAGACCAACCGCCTTATCCGTTCCTTTACCACAGATAAGGAATTATTAAAGGAATCATTAGAGTCGTTTTATGTTCCAAATAATTTGATGGGTGCTTCGGACATCTATGATGCGTTATCGGAGGCAATAGATAGACTCGTCGCGGAAGATGCAAAGAATCCTTTGCCGTTTGATGATGCAGATGTAAAATCAGTTGTGTTTATTTCAGATGGCTGGGACAATGCCTCTACAACTGATGCTAGCACTATTCAAAACAAAGCACATGATAACCTCATACGGCTGTATCCGTTGGGATTTGCGTCAGGTGGCACGGTTAATACCGTGGATTTAGTTACCCTCGCAAAGGAGACAGGTGGACACCTATACATCGCAAATGATGTAAATGGATTGGTTCAACTTTTAGGGAATGAGAAGGCTCTGGTATTACGACCTGATGTGGAAAGCAAGCCCAATGATGTTACTTTCTATATATATAATGAGGGAGCAGATAATATTGGCTGGCAGGTAGGTGCAAGCAATTTGCCAGCGTGGATATTAGGTGTTGAACCGTCGCAAGGCACGATACCATCAAAGGGCAATGTAAAGGTTAAGGTAAGAACTAACCCAAGCCTTGCTAATCCCAGCATAGTTGTAGGGACGGAAATTCCCATTATTTCAAATAATGGAACAGGTACAATCCGTATGCAGGGAGTCTCTACTACGACAGGGGTATGGGAAAATTTGACGGTTGCGTTAGAAGATGAACCGGGGCGAATCTGGAATGAATTAAGAAATCAAGTAGTTTTAACTTATATTACTCCAAAGCAGCAAGATTTTAAATATGCTATTCGATTTGAATACCAGCCGGGCGAAGGTTTGCCTTCACTGACAGGAATTTTTGAAGAGGACGCCTTTGCTTATATCGGCGATGTTAGAGCAGGACAATTATCTTTAATTACCTCGGGTTTATTCTATGGAAATGACCCGGACAATCCAACGCAACGAACCTGGCAAGCAGAGGCTTTTATCCGTGCAGATTATATACCCAGAGATGTCTTTTTCCTTAGGACACGGTATTTCTTGCAAAAGCCAAAGGAGGTATCAGATGAGCAGTGGAACCTCCTGCTTGCAAATGTGAAGATGAAGGTTGAATTGGCAGAAGGGGGATTAATTTCTTCTGAAAATGGTTGGCGATTTATTAATGAAGGAGATGGAATGTATCTTGTCCTGAATTCTGAGGATAATCCATTACGCTACGGCTCTTTTGGTAATTTATTCAAGATTACTATTACAGGGTTAGACCAATATGTTCAGTCTTTTGATAATACAGAACCCGTATTGAATCTTGCTATGCGTGTAGATAATGAATCATTAGTATCCCCTGCAAGTTCTGGGCAAATTTCCAGAACAAAGTTTTTCCTCTATCCCGGAGGCCCGACTTATATTGACGGTTCTTTGCTTATAACTACAACCGCGAAAGTAGCGGGAGCTTCAACTACGGTTGCAGGACTTGCAGGCTTGCCATTTAACCCAGAAGACAGAGGTGTCTGGGATAATGACCAGGATGGATTATCTGATTTCCAGGACCCTGTTCCAAACGACAAAACGGTTCCGGGTAAATTGCTTGTTCCTACACGACTGGATATTCCTGTTGGCACGAATTCTATATCTTTTGTCATCAGAAATAACAGACTGGATACATTTAATTGGCGAATTGCTAACTATCCTGATTGGATTGTGGATATTAAATATGGAGAGTCTGGAAATGAATCTATCCCGGATTCAGAATTAAGTCCCAGTGAGTCCGAGAAAGTAACATTGTTTGTGGATAGGACAGGTTTAACACCCGGTGCTATTGATACAGGAAATCTTTATGTTGAAACAGATTTGTTTGGGACAGAAAAGTTAGATGTTTCAGTAGCAAATTAAGCAATAAATTATATTCTAATATTTGAAAAACAGGAGCCTTCGCATGAGGCAAAAAACGGTTGTAATAAAGTTTTTTAGTGCTATTTCATTAATCCTGATAATAACAGGATGTCCAGGAGTAAGTTTCTACATTGACCCTGAAGCGGTTACCTTCGGTGATAATTCAGTCAGAGAGACTATCCGTATTGTATATAGTCGGAGTGGAGATTGGTTCTGGGAAGCAGAAACAAATGTTATCTGGTTAAAACTGTCAAAGGATGGTGGATTAACCAATTCAAGTAAGATAGATGGTTCTACCGGTGGGGAAAAGATACAGCAACTCGATTTGGTAGCAGACCGCTCTAATTTGCCCGAAGGAACCAGTGTAGGTGAAGTAACTATCAAAAGTAAGGGGGAGACGAAAGTAGTTACTGTAAGTATTACAAAACCTGCAAGTATCAATGTTTCTGTTAGTCCTTTATCATTGGATTTTGGAACTATCACTACGGAACAGCAAGTTAATTTAATAAATCAAAGCACTATTAAGACCGATTGGTCAATGGCTATCCCAACAGATGCAACATGGCTCACTGCGACTCCAATAAGTGGAGAAGTTTCTGCAAAGCAAAGTGTGAAATTAACATTTACTATAAATCGAAGTGGACTTGCTGTTGGTATATATCAAACGACAGTGAAAATCATAGCCGGCTCTCAAGAAATTTCAATTCCAGTATCAATGGAAGTCTCTTCATTAAAGGTAAGTCCAAGTGAAATGGAGTTTGGTCTGGTCGAACAAGAAGCACGGCAGACATTACAGGTCTCTAACCTGGGTAGTCAGGGAATTTCTGTTCAGGTGCAGGTGTCCAGTGGAGCAGAATCATGGTTATCTGTGCAAAATCCACAAATTGTAGTGCCCCCCTCCCAATCGGTAGATGTCCCTGTAATTGTTAATCCAGCGGGTCTGGCTGCAAATGATTATGTAGGCACACTACAAGTTCAAAATGTATCAACAAATTATACAGTTCCAGTAAAAGTGCGAATGCGGACTCGTGGTCTCACAATCAATCCTGCCGCAATTAATTTTGGAAAAATAGACCAACGCCAGGCATTGACTTTCACTATCTCTAATGCAGCACCTGTATCCTGGCGATGGACATCGTCAATCTCTGATAATGCAAGTTGGCTTCGTATCTTACCCAGTAGTGGAAATATTGAAGCAGGTGGAAATCAAGTAGTATCGGTTGAGGCAGACCCTACCGCATTAAAACCAGGAAATTATCAGGGCAGTATTGAGATAAACTCCAATTGGGGTTCAACAACTTTAAATGTGCAAATGGAAGCGTCTCGAGCACCAAAATTAATAGTTCTACCGACACAAATTAATTTTAGTGAGACGCGTTCAGAAGAGACTTTGGCTATCTGGAATGATGGTGAAAAAACTGTTGCATGGGAAATTGACACGATTAATTTTCCTACATGGCTAAGTATTGCTCCGATAAATGACCAGAGTATTGCATCTGGACAGGTAAGTGGTTCTCAAACAACGACACTGAAAGTAATAGTAAACCGAGACATGGCAAATGAGGCAGATGGTCCTTCATACAAGTATCAATTTGAGGTAAAGGGTAAAGTAGTTGAGACTTCTACGGACTTGACACCTATCCTTGTGCAAGTAAGTATGTCTGTGCCACAAATACCTGAAATATCTATTGTCGGAGAAGGTACAGATAATAATGATATTCCTTACCTTAACTTTTCGTTTGAAGAAAATGAACAAGAATTTATAGTGCGAAACATAGGAAAGGGAACACTGGAATGGAGCATTGTTAAGACAAACCTTCCAGCCTGGATAACAAGTATAAATCCAGAACAAGGTTCCTTAGGTAAAGACAAGGAACAGAAGGTTAAGGTGACGATTAGTAGAGATACACTGACTTATTTAGGTGATTCGCATAAAATAATAATCAAATCAAATGATGTGAACTATCCAGAATCAGCCATCACGATTGAGGTACAGGTGCCCCGAAAAGTAATAATAGGTGCTACGCCTATGGCATTGAGTTATGGGACGCGTGAGATATTGAAAGAGTTCGACCTGGCAAATATAGGTGACCCAGAAACCGTATTAAACTTTATGCTAATACCTAATAAAGATTGGATTTCCGTTTCTCCTGAATCAGGTATTAGTATAGGCACAGCAAGTGCGATAAAGGATTGGAAGACTATATCTGTATCTATTGACCGTGAAGGCTTGAAAGGGACTAATTCCTCAGGACAAATACAAATCGTGGCGACTAAACTTGTGAATGGACAGAATGTTATTGATACCGCAGTAGACCCAGTCCTTATAACAATTACAGCAGCCGCACCTCCACTTTCGATAGAGACTCCACCACCGAATTTAAGAATTCCTTCATTAGTCCGTTATGTTATGCTTTTCAGAGATATTCAGCAGCAATCTATTTCCTTCCCTGAAGCATTTTTGCCAACTCTTACCAGTAAATTCTTAATCACAGAAGACGATTTACCATTAGAAATTTCTGAATCAAATCGGTTTTTAGTCCCTATGCTTAAACCAGAGAAGTTGGTGCAATGCAAGGGCAGTATCCTTATTATGTTAGATGCTTCTGGAAGTATGTTGAAGTCTGTTCAATTGATGGAAGAACAGGGAATTTCAGATGCTACAGACCCTATTCGTGAATTGTATGTGAGAACTGTAATGCCAATGATTGATGAAATACCAGATAACTACAAAATAGCAATTGGTGTATTTAACGAGCGAGAATGGAATAATAATCCTGTTCGTATATTGATAAACAATGATGGCGAACCGATGTTTACCTACAACAAAGAAGTTGCAAAGAACAGATTATTAAGTATGAATATTATTGACCACGGTGCAACAGCGTTATTACCTGCAATTAGTGATGGTGCAGTTGACCTTTTCCTGGCAGATGGAGACCACATTCCTTATGATGTGTCAGATGACCGTATTATGCTAATTATTACAGATGGGCGTATGACCACACCGCCAGGGCAGGTATCACCTGTGGTGGATGTATTAAAAGGGGTAAGAGCAAGGCCATTCTTTGTTAGTTGGGGTGAAAATGTGAATAACAATGTAATGGTTCAATTGATAGAAGAGACAGGGGGACATGTTTATTCCACTCGCAATCAAGATACAGGACAGGTGGATAGTTTGGGGCGACCCATATCGAAACCTTTGTTGTCTGCATTAGCCGATTGGTTAGAAACCAATCCTAATGACCCTTGCGACCGCTCTATAGCAAAAGATATAAAGAGCCAACTGCTGTTTGAATTTATCGCTCTGAATCAAAAAGCCGGTGCAACAGTGAGAATTGATGTAGACTTTGATTCCCCCGCAGATGGCAACACTTGCATTCCAGACCAGGGCAATATTTCGACTGCCTTCGCACACAGCCAGATGGACCTGGAAAGTTATGCAAATGATGTGCGGTTAGGACAAATTAAATTAATCTCTTCGGGTATAGATTTTGTATCCCAATCGGTAGATGTCGTCGTGTATGCAGATTATATCCCGAGAAATATTACAGCATTATTCCTTTCCATAGACACTTCAGACGGCAATCCAGCCATGACTATGTCCGTGAGTCAACCTACTCTTGCAGAAGGTGGACTTATTTCGGATTGGGATTTTGTCCAACAAGGAAGCCTATTACAATTTACCTCTGCAAGCAATCAGCCCTTGCCTTATGGTGCATTTGGTTCACTATGCGTATTGCACTTCGAAAATGCTTCACAGCCATTTAAGTTACAATTTGATGTGGCAAATCCTCAAATTAGTGCAGACCAAGACTCTAAATATTTTACCCACCCCAACCTGTTTGATGTAGAGGTTAATCCATCCTTTGCTCCTTCCAATCCCTATCCTTATTTAGAGAGTGAACCCGCAATGAATGATAACAGCATTATTGTTCTGCCTGATGATGTTTATGATTTGGTTGTGGATATATACAACAAAGGTGGTAGCCATAGACCTACTAATGTGGGGTTATACTGGGATGTTGAGGTATTTACAGGAGACTTCTTCGGTGATATAGTCAAACCTCCAGATGAAGAAAGATTCGTTTTTGAGAATGAAACACCTTATAAATTGCACATCCCAATCAATCGTGAAGAAATGAAACCGGGAAATAATTATTTAGGTATACTGCAATTTTCCTTCGATTCTATCTTTCATAATGCAATCGTGCGGTATGTAACCGTATATTGCAATATACAGCAACCTGAAATAACAGTGGAACCAACTGAATTGATTTTTGATTCGCCAAATGAAATTGAAGAGAAATCATTTGTAATAAGGAATACAGGACAATCTATCCTATCATGGACATTGAATAGGGGGAACTTACCCGTCGGTTATAGTTTTTCAAAATATGCTGGTTCTCTCGGTCCTTATGATTCACCTTATAACTTAAATAAAGAGGATTACATTACCATTACTGTAGACAAAGCACTAATTGACAACTTTGCTCCCATTATCCCTATTTTAAGTAATGGTGGAACAGTCAGTCTACAATTAATCGTTAGTAGCCCATAGCAATAATTAGAATTTTATACCCTATCTGATATAATTAAGATAGGTTATTCTCTTCTTGGGAATTTGGTTCATTTCCCTTATGTTATTTATGTAAGGATGTGATAAGACTATGTTGACCATTTTATATACATTTACTTTAGCCGTTTTGTTTGCGTCTGCATTGGGATTGGTATGGGGTGTTGTCCATCTTTTAGCCCGAAATCAGTTAGGGGAACGGAGCACCAAATCATGCACACTTGCAGGGGAGACCAATGAAAACTGTTGCCAATATGCCGGACAGTGTCCAGAGGAAATCCGAAGCAAATGCAAGCATGTAGTATTAAAACCTTGAAAAAAATTACTAAATATCGGGTAGTAAAATGAAGCCACGATTGTCGAGAAAAGAGAAATGGATTCTCTTCATAGTAGCCTTAATTATAATAGGTGTAGTTGCCTTTCGTCGCTTGTTTCTACTACTTCTGATATTCATAATGAGATAAGTCGGACAAACAAAATTTAACTATTCCATATATCCTGTGGCTTTTAACTGTTCAATCAATTCTGGCGGAAGAGGAACCTGTTCAGAAGTTTTTTTGTTTTCCTCTTTGTTGTTATTTCCTTTCAAATCATTCATTTTTTGATGTAAATTCTGTTTTATAGAAGAAAAGTCAGGGATATTAGATAGATTATTTTTTTCCTTTGCGTCTTTTGACAAATCATAAAGTTCCTCAGGTTCTAATCCACGCGGATTGTCAGGATTGGCAAGTATAAGTTTGTGTGTTTTATCCCTTATAGATTGCATAATTTGCCCTTCTGCATCATTTTCTGCCCATGCGTAGATATTGCTTTCTGGACTGATAACTTTCCCCTCTTCCGATAAAAATGGGGTTCCCTCAAAAGTTTCAGGTGGCTGAATCCCTGCAATTTTAGGTATCGTTGCAGATATATCAATAAGTCGCACCAAAAAGTCTATCTTTTGGTTCATATTTTCTGAATTGGCTTTTGAATCTGGAACTTTTATAACCAAAGGTACATGAAGCATCTCCTGGTATAGCGTATACCCATGCCACCATCCATTATGGTCTTCAAATTCTTCTCCGTGGTCAGCAGTAAAAATTATATAAGTATCTTTGTTAAGCCCCTGCTTTTCAAGTTCATTAAATAATATTCCAAGATACTTATCTAAATACTCAATCTCGCTAATATATGCTTTCCTCATAGATGGGGTTAATTGGCTTTTAGGATTATTTCCAAGCAAGGCTCGTGCAAAAAATGTATTATCATTCAAATTTAAATAGGGGTCATGTGTGTCCATATAGTGAAGGGCTAAAAAGAAAGGACGGCTTTTTTCTGGACGATTATCAATCCATTTCAGTGCCTCCGTTGTTACCACTTCTGCCGGCTGATAGTATTCTTTAATGTTTGGAGGCTTATTTAATATTTTTAAAATAATTGATGAAATTTTTCCATAAACACGGCGTAATACTTCATAAGCAGTCAATTTTGAACTGGATTCTTTTGCAAACAACACATAATCACTATGTAAATCAGTATATTCTAAAAATCCTCTACCAAATCCAAATAAGGAATGGACATGAGGATTGTTTCCAAAACCTCTGGTCAGGTATCCATGTTTTGCGAGGGTTTCTGCAACTGTGGTTAATTCGGAGTTAACAATAGAATTTTTATCAATGGCATGATGATGCAAAGGGAGGACTCCTGTATAGAGGGATGCAAACGACGGCTTTGTCCAACAGCCCGGTACACTGCAATCCTTGAATAAGATAGATTTTTCAACAAACCTGTCCAGAACAGGGGTTTTAGTTTCGATGTCTGGATTGTATGCAGACAGGTAATCCGCGCGTAAAGCATCTGCAATAATAAGAATAATGTTGGGTGAGTCTGGTTGTGCTTCTGGTAGAGAAGTAATAGATGATTTTTCACCTTGCGGGTTTAGGGCAAACGAGTAACCAAAACCGAAAATTACTGGGATTAATAAAAGTAAAGTAATTACACCAATAGTTAAATGTTTTGAAAATTTATTTAAATAGAATAGGAAAATGTATAATATGACTGAAGCAATAGAAACAAAACCTATGTAGTAAAGACTTATAGGTAAATATGCGAAATAAGATGACGGTTTTTGCAATAGAACATCTCTTCTATATCTCCAAATTACCAGTATCAACCCAACAGAAAGTATTGTTAAAGCAAATGAAACAACATACGAGAGGAGTGCAGAAGGAAGTTTGCGAACAAGTAGAGGTAGCCAGGTTGCTGCAAATATACCTATGCAAATCCCCATACCTGCAGAAAGAATACCATAAGTTATAGGTCCCCACCACAGCATTTGAAATTCTTGTAGATTGGGTATTTTGTAAAGTATCCATAATGCCTCAGACAATCCGCAGATTGCTCCCGCCGTTATTCCACCAATAGTAGCAAATAGCAAGTTGGTCAAGATTTGATTACGCATAGACAAAATTTCTGTCTGGTTAATATGTGGTTTATCTATTGTATCATTTGTAGAAGGTTGCTGAGAACGAATTCTCTGTATTTGTTTCTGAATATCTTCTTTGGGTGGGCGTTTGCGTAGAACAAAAAAAGGCAATCCAATCAGGAAGGGAACAACATCCCCGACCCACCAGCCTAAATGAGCGAATGCTACTACTTTAAGAGTGTCTTCTTTCCCACCCAGTAGTGTTGCAAATACAACTTCACGGATTCCCTCACCGCCGACTGAAGGACCCAGAACAGTCCCATAAATCATAAGAGGACTTGCAAATAGAATGTCCCAGATGCTGGTATTCTCGGAGCGTAATGCCATCATTGTCCCAAAATACATAAGACAGGCACTCAGATGAACACAGATGCCAAGTATGATAGCAAGGAGAAGATATTTACGGTGTCCAGCATAAGCAGTAGCCGCGTCTCCTAATTGATTCAAAATTTTCTTAACCTTATTCGGGGTAGGGATAGAATACAAGATGAGTTGGATAATATAAGGCTGGAGCAATAAGGATAAAAAGAAAAGCACAGCCATTCCCAAAATAAACAGAATAATTAAAAGAATTAGCGTATTAAATTTTAATAAGCGAAACCCAAGGGGAAAGGTCAGAAAAACCAGCGTCGTTAGCGATATAAAACCAATAATTTTTTCAATGAATATAACGGTTGTGGGACGAACCACATCACGCGTGTAAAGGACAGAATCATATAAACGATAACCATCCAGTCCAATCGTGCTGGGCAGGAAAATACCAATTGTCCTTCCGATAAACCAACTCTGGGTCATATAACCAAAGGGCATGTATAACTTTTGTCCATTCAGCAGAATTTTCCAGCGAACCACACCGCACATAATGCCTCCCAGTCGTATGAACAATGCAAACAATATCCATGGAATCGCATGTGACGGGTTTAGCGAACGAATTTCGTTTAGTAGTGCCATTGGCTTAACCCCACCAAAGGTATCAGGTGGCAAGCCAAAGGTTTCAGGCCAGAATAGGAGAACAAAAAGCCCTACCGTAACCCCTATTTTTAGTAAAATGGATATTATTCGTTTCATTTATTACCTCGCCTTTTCGAGGAGATTTTCAAGAAGACCAAAAACCTAAATTTGTTTCTTTTTAGAGTGTTAGAATACTAAATAATACACCATCCCTTCAATTAGAGACATTAATCTGACTAGGTTTATAAACAGGGCAAAGCCAATATTGAATAAACATTTGGAAAATAGTTTTATTTATTATAACAATTCAACACATAGGTAGAATTGCTATTTAAAAGTAGCAAAAGTTTTAATGTTGCAAGGAAAATTAGCATTTGAATACAATCTAACTACTTTATATTTTTAGTTATAATATTTGAGATTATTCTAAACAATTTTATTAAGAGTTCCTCGTGTCAAAAAATCCAGAAATATTTTTATCTAAATGGAAGGTTTCTTGTGCTCTTGTTGAGCAGTTAGTAGAGGCGATTTATTCTCATCGTATACCAGAAGGGACTATAGGGAGAGTCGTGGTTCCGATAGATATGCCTTATGATATTTTGAGTGAATTGAATTCTATCCATGGTGTAGGTCGCTATTATTGGGCTTCAAGAGATGAACCGTTTGAGATGGCAGGCTGGGGTGAAGCGGATATAGTTGTTGCAGGAGAGGAAGTTTATGATTTCTCATATACCGCGGTTCTACAAAATATTTTAAAAAAATTATCATCAAATTATCCCACCGTGCGCTATTATGGTGGCTTCAAGTTTCTTCCATCGGATAATCGAGGTATGCGATGGAAATCTTTTCATGCATATCGTTTTGTATTGCCACGATTAGAATTAGTTCGCAATGATGGTTCATTGCAACTTATTGCAAATATTATAGGTGGCAAGTATGAGGATGAGTTAAAACAACTACTTTCTGTCTTACATTGCCTTAATTTGTGGGTAATGTCGGAAAATAGAGGTGAAGTGGAGAACGAACCTATTACTTTTCATCATCGGATAGATTGTCCTTCTAAAACAGAATGGACAGACCTGATACAGAGGACATTAACCGCAATTAATGCAGGTTCCTTTGAAAAAGTGGTTTTAGCAAGAGAAACTACCTTCGAGTCTAATCGGGATATAGACCCTATTTCTCTACTTCGAAGAATAGCGGAACAAAGTAGCCACTGTTATCGTTTTTGTTTTAATCCTTCCTCTGAGCGAGGCTTTATAGGGTTGTCTCCTGAACGGCTTTATCGGCGCTTAAGCACCTATATAGAAACAGAGGCATTAGCAGGGACTACTTCTCGCGGTAGAGACCATGTTGAAGATGAACGATTGAAAACAATGCTTTTCAAAAATAAGAAAGAACGAGTTGAGCATGAAATTGTAGTAAATATGTTGAAGGCGGACATGGAACGGTTGTGCTCTACATACGAAAATGATGAGCAGCCTCGAGTCCTTACCCTACCAACAGTCCATCATTTATATACACATTTCAAAGGTATTCTCCGTCCTGATGTAGATGATGATGTAATATTGGAACATCTCCATCCAACTCCTGCCGTAGGCGGCTATCCGCGAGGTTCGGCTCTGGAATGGATAAAGCGAGAGGAATCATTAGACCGCGGAATATATTCTGCCCCTGTGGGCTGGATTTCCTACAGTTCTGCTGAATTTTGTGCAGGTATTCGTTCAGCATTAGTTGAGAAGAACCACATCTCTCTATATTCAGGTGCTGGGATTGTTCAAGGCTCACAGCCAGAATCGGAATGGGACGAATTGGAATGTAAAATTAAAAATTATATAAATATGCTAATGTCATAGAAGATATCTATTAGTAATAAGAATTAATATTGGAGAAAAAATAATGGATTTTATCCTTCAATCACCGAATATGAATCATCTCTGGGCGAGGCTGTTGGTGGAAGAACTTTATCGTAATGGGATAGGAGGCTTTTGTATTTCCCCGGGTTCTCGTTCTACGCCGTTAGCACTTGCAGTTTCAGAGCAAAAGAAGATAGTGCATACGGTCCATTTTGACGAAAGGGGCACAGGTTTTTATGCAGTGAATTGGGCAAAGGCAGTGGGTAAACCGATAGTATTGATATGCACCTCGGGAACAGCGGTTGCAAATTATTTTCCCGCAGTAGTTGAGGCTTCGCTATCGCGGATTCCACTGATTATTCTTACTGCAGACCGTCCGCCTGAACTTCTTCAATGTGGTGCGAATCAGGCAATAGAACAGATTAATATCTTTGGGAATTATGTCCGTTGGTCATTTACGCTTCCCTGTCCTGATTCTGCTATATCACCTGCGGTAGTATTAACTACTGGTGGACAGGCAGTTTATCGAGCTTGTAGAGCACCTGCGGGACCAGTGCATATAAACTGCATGTTTCGTGAACCATTAGAACCCATAGAATTAGAAGGGGATATTCCAGAAGGATACCTGTCCCCTGTTGAAAATTGGTTGGAGATAGAAAAGCCGTTTACACGCTGGAATCTCCCAAAATCAAGGCTTACCACAGAACAGGAAATATTTGTATTAGATAAAATAGGCGCTGCAAGGCAAGGTTTATTCGTGGTGGGTGAATTACGAGAGGAACAAGAAATTAAGTCAACATACGCTCTATCACAATCCTTACACTGGCCCGTTTTTGCAGATGTTACCTCTGGTTTGCGACTGGGAAATAGGACAGAGTTCTCTGTTGCTTATTATGACCAGATGCTTCTCTTACCTGAGTTTTTTAATTGGTTCAATCCCAAATTTGTTTTACATATCGGCGGTACAATTACCTCGAAACGACTTCTGGAATTTTTAGAGAAGAAGCGACCTGAATACATGTTTGTTGCAGACCATCCACTACGGACAGACCCGATACACCGTATAACATACCGTTTTGAGACAGACCTGAAGTCCTTCTGCTCATGGTTAGCCCCTGCGATGAAACGCCGCGATGTCTATCCATGGGGATTAGAGGTTGTAGAGTGGTCTCAGCAATTAGAACAGGTTCTAAATGAATGGACACAGGAACGAGAAGAACTTAACGAAATTACAGTTGCACGACATATTTCTCTATGGAAACCTCCGGAGTCAGATTTATTTTTAGGAAATAGCATGCCCATACGTGATGCAGATATGTATGGAAGTATATATGGCACAGATGGTCTGGTGTTTGCTAATCGTGGAGCAAGCGGTATAGATGGAACAATCGCAAGTTCAGCAGGATTCTCTTTTGCCCGTAAGAAGACTGTTACCGCTATTGTGGGTGACCTATCTGCACTTCATGACCTTAATTCTATATCATTGCTATCACAAGAGGGCGTAAAGGTTATACTAATTATTATCAATAACAATGGAGGTGGTATTTTCTCCTTTTTACCCATATCAGCATACCCGGAAACCTTTGAGCGATACTTTGGTAATCCACACGGATACCATTTTGAAGGTGCAGCAAAAATGTTTGGCATTGATTATACTGTTGCTTATAAACCTGATGAATTAAAAAAACTTTACCAATCGGCATTAGAGAAGCAGTCCTCCACAATAATAGAAGTGCCTACAAATCGCCCTGAAAATCTGGAACTGCACAAGCAACTTCAGGAACGATTAAAAAGAGAATTGGCAAAATATATTTCAGCCGTCTAATAATTGATTTTGTAAAGATACTTTTGAATGGCTGAATTACTCTACTACAAAGCCTTCTTTCTCAAGAAGTGATTTGATTTCTGAGAAAAGTTTTCCTCTCGCATAAATGGTCTGGTCCTTAGTAATTGGATGTAATATCCCGGCAAGTTTTTTCCTATGTAGCAAATCTGCAATGATTAACGAATCCTGTGCCTCTATTAGAATGACATGACACATTTTTACCCGTTTGATTGTATGTAGCCAATCCTCCATTGTAGTAATTACAATAGGAGGTATTTTTTGGTTGCGAACATTTTGCATTAAGAATTGTATGAATTGGTTGGGGTCGGCTCCACTTTGTAATCCTTTTATAAAGGATTCCTTTGTTAGTGCATATATGGAAACAGGACCTGCTGAACTCTTCTTTTGTGTAAATAGTTCTATCCAGATTAATTGCAGAGGGTCAAATTCGATGGTAGGCACAATAATTTCAAAATTAGGTTGAACCACAAGTTCATTCTTACGACTGTATTTCTCTATTAAATTTTTTGAAGGCTCAGAAGAGAATAATAAATATTCGCCAATCTCACTTATACGGAAATAACTTTGCCTTTTTGAAGAGCCAAATTCTACTACACCAAACTCAAAAAAGTTTTTTTCAATAAGATAGATTGCACCTTTATCATCATAATTTCCAGAGGACGAGAAATATTCCCAGGTATCATTTTTTGTTGGGCGTAATTCATACTTTGATATATCCCGATATCGCGCAGCAACCCTTTTTATAAAATCGTTCAATGAATACCAGGTAAGTGCTCTGAGTGTTTGAATCTCTGTAATAATTGCTACTGAAATGAGGTCTATTTTGTTAGATTGTATAACTGCATAATAGAGTGCTTTAAGTCTTTCTAAAAGTGATAATTGTGCAATGTCTTTAAGATTGTTTGCACATAAAGTATTATCTACCTCTGTAATCCAGCCTGTTTTATTTGCAAACCAAATAATAGTATCCATAGAAAAATGAGCGTTCCCTGCGTCTTCACTATAAATTCTTTGTTCATCGGTACGAGAAATTTGTCTGGTAGATGTTAAGTGAACAGGAGAAACAGCAACCATTGCAACAAGTCGAGAAGTCCTTTCAGCCAGAGAAATTCCACAGGATTTAATGTGGGTTATTTTAACATTTGCAGGGGGTAGGGGTTGTTTTAAAGTTTCTCTTGTTTCCTTAATTTTTTCTCGATGATGACGAATTTCTGAAAGGATACTAATAAAACGATTTAATCTATTTTGACCATTGAAACGGAAAAGTTCAAAAAGAACAAAGTGGTTCTGTAATTCTTCTATACTGTCCTCAATCTCTATATTACTATAATCAGAAAATCGTTGTCTTATCTGGTTTATAGGCACAATACCTGTTTTTGTCTGCCATAAGAAGTCGAATATTTCTCTGGCTAAATTGGAGAATTGATAACTTGTAACATATTCTAAAACTGAATTTGGCGTTTTATAAATTTTTTCAATCAATTCGCTGGCTAACGAGCCCCAACCCATTACACGATTTATTTTCAATTTTTGTTCAAGTTCTCTTCGTTCCGAACTGGACAATCCCTGTGATGCTTTGTAAATCGAGACGACATCTCCATGACTATTCAAATGCTCACGAACCCTGTGTATTATAGGAATTGCTTCTGGTACTATTTTGATACGGTTTAAATCAAAAAAGAATAGTTTAGGATAAAGTTTGTAAATATAGTTAACCGTTTCCTCTGAGACTTCGAGTTTAGCCGCTAAATAACGGCTGGTTAAGCCACCACGGCTATTTGCAGAAAGTTCAAGAACCATATTGAAAGATGTTTGGTCCATCCCCTCGAAGGTGGATAAGAAAGAAAGACTATAACGCATCAATATACACACCTTGTTATAACACAGTTCACCTTGCACCAAATAAACATAACATTATATAGTAAATACTCTGACAGTTCAAATTGGAAAATATAAATGAATAGCATTCTTAAAAGAGGAGAAACAATTATGAACATTAGCAAGAGCCACAAACATAAGAATTTTTACATTGTCTATGCTTTATATTTATGTTTTACCCTTCTAATAGTAATGGGATGTGCTCATGTAAAGGAAAAGGCTGAACTATCTTTACAAGTGCCCAAAACCTGTGTTTGCACAGGGTTTATTAATAAAACGCTGGATAATGGGAACTTGATGAAGAGATATGTCGTGTATGTTCCTTATGAATATACGCCAGAGACTGAAATACCGATGATTGTTTTCTTGCATGGAGCAGGGGAACGAAATAATAATGGATTATCTCAAACAGAGATAGGCATTGGTAGTTCAATACGGCGGCATCCAGAGCGATGGGAAGCAATTGTAGTGTTTCCACAATGCCCCTCAGATAGGTTTTACAATGAGATGATTGATGACATTGATAAGTGCATAGATGAAACATTGAAAGAATATAACATTGATAAAAAGCGGATTTATTTGACTGGTCTTTCTATGGGTGGGTTTGGAACCTGGATTTACGGTGCAAAACGGTCAGATTTCTTTGCCGCATTAGTGCCTATATGTGGTGGAGGTGAACTAAATTTTATCAAACAGAAACTGGGACTCTTACAGATTCCTGATGAATCACCAAAGGATGTAGAAGAACGAGTTCAGCAACTAAAAGATATGCCTATCTGGGCGTTCCATGGAACAGATGATAATGTCGTCCCCCCTGAATATTCTCGCAATTTTGTTCAAAAAATTAAAGACACGGGAAATACAAAGATAAGATATACGGAATATCCGGGTGTAAAACATGACAGTTGGGTCAAGGCTTACGATGAAATAGACCTATCTAAATGGCTCTTCTCTCAGCATAAATAACATAGTATTGATAACACACCAAAATTTTATATAATTAAGCAAATTTTTTTGTATATTTTTAACCAGAGGGAAAATATTTAATGTTTAAGAAGAAAGGGTTAAGACCACTTAGAAACGCCATCATCTTATTTATAGTGATTTTGATTGTGCCTTTAATCTTCTTATTTTTATCTCGAGCATTCTTTACAGCACCACCTATCTGCCCTGAATATAAAGAGATATTAAAAAAAGCCAAGACCAGTGAAAATGGATATATCTATTTTGAAGGGGCGTTGAATATTTCAGAAAGAATATTCTGTGGATACTTTTCACCTATACAATGGTATGTTTATATCCAAAAAAGCCCGGATAGTTTTCAGTTTGAGTATGACAAAGTCCGACTTAAACACTACTCAGGATATGATTTTGCTATGTTGTATAGATTTTTAATAAAGGAAAAACTTATACAAGATGAATTTGATTCATATTCAAAGTATAAATATTTATTTACTGTCCCCACAGATAAGAAAAAGCCAGACCATTGTATATCCCCAGAAAAAGATTGGAAAACTGATTTCCTTCGTCATTCTCAAGATGTATTAAATAATATTAAGAAAGCAAACAAAAAGGATTTTTTTCTTCCTTATAATTCGAAAGTCAGTCCAGCACTATCTTCTGAATGGAATCTTTTGCTTATCGAGTTTGCAAATATCCTTATATATTTGGAGAATGGGGATTATCAAAGTGCATCAGATTGGCTGGAAACATTTAACCATTTTTTGACTAAATTTGATAGTGCATATAACTTTAATTCTATAATGTCGAAACATTTATTGTTTGTGATTCGTTCGGTGGCTCTCTACCCATCGCTTCATGACCCCTTTTATGAAGACCTACTGTGTTCATTATCAAATATAAAGGATGAAGTCAAGTCAAAAGATTTCAAAACAATATATCAAAAATCTCTGTTTTTCTTTGAGAATTATTTTGTCAAAGAACACGAAATCCTTATGAATGGTAATCCTACCCAGACAATGCCGAAATTGCTGTCTATGTTTCTTTCCTATAACGATATATCGAGAAGAATAGATAAACACCGTCCAACTTTTGAGACTTCTACATGGAAAGACCTCGAAAATGCTGTATTCTACAACAAAGGCGAACTATATAATGCCTTAACCGATATAAACTCGCTAAAGAAACGAAAATTCTATTACGAACCTGAATTCTGGAAGTTTTATTCGGGCGATATCTGGCAAGACCTACTTTTAGAATACAACGCTACAATGAGCACCTTATATGGCTCAATTTTGACCGTTTTACTGGAACAATATCATGCTAAAAACGGGAAGTATCCCAACTCGTTAGATAAAATAATAAATGATTATTTCTCTGATGAGGAACTCGCATGGATGGATGAATATATTGACTTGTGCCTTACTCCTGAAAACTATTATATAGACTACTATCCAATCCCGATAAGAGGACGAGAACCTCGTAAGGCTGAAATATTCCGATTGAGAAAAATGTATCACATTAAAGGCCAATGACTTTATTTCCATTGGGCAGTAGTGAAGCGATACAAGTTAAAACCCAATAATTAGCATTCGCAAAAGCCAGACAATTAGTAATGCTATAATCGGTGCCCAATTAAAGGGTCCAAAGTAAGGTAACTTTTTCCTTAATAACTGCAATAATGGGTCAACAATCTTTACTATCCATAATCCCCATTTTCTTCTGTGTAAATCAAAATCTATATAAGGTCCGAGCCACACTGCCAATATAGCCAGCATATACAAAGTAAATAGTGTATATAGCACATTTTGTAAAATCATCATTTTTAATTATCCGTAATATAGTTATTCTTTCTAAACATCAATCGTTATATTTATACTTTTGTTTTCTTGCATATTTTCCCCTCTTAATGATTTAATGGAAAAGTATCCATAACTTCGTAGATAGCACCTGTTTGTGCTAATGTGCTCTTGAATAAGGTTACTTTATCTACACAAAAATCAGGCGATATAGGTATTTTAACATTTTTCCAGAGGGTAGAAATAACTGGTGTAGGAGACTTTGCCCTTCCTACGGTTAAGTGAGGGTGAAATCTTTGCTTTTCAGGGGACAAACCTAACCGTTGGACAAGTGTCTCTATCTCTTTTTGAAGCAGAAATAAATCCCCCTGCACAATCTTTAACGCAACCCATAATACTCGCGGCTCTCTCCATGACGGAAAGACACCTGGCTCACTTAAATTGAAAGTTAAAGGTGAAAATGTGTCTGCAAGTTTTTTCATACTGTCTTGCAAGTCATTACTGAAAGACAGAGATATTTGCCCGAGAAATCGTAAAGTAAGGTGTATATTTTCAGGAGGAACCCACTTCACAAAAGGTTTTAATCTACCCATTATAGGTTTCACAGAATTAAAAATTACTTCTTGAACATCATGAGGTAATTCAATTGCTATAAATGCTCTGTATGATTCTTCTTTCACATCCATTAGGCTTATCTCTTACAAATCTTTCTGCTTCTGTTTTAATTGTTCCCATGCTTCATCATCAGCACATATAGACGGAATGCCAATATCGGCTACAATCAGTTCTCCAAGATATTCTTTAGCGGGAGGGTTCTTAAAGCCTATCTTTGGAAATTGGAATGTAACTGTCTTTTTAGCGTGAACACAGACACCACAGATTTCGCCTGTATCTGCATTCAATCCTGAAGGCAGGTCAACCGCAACAATATTTTTATGAGAATCCATATTCTCAATCGCAGCACGCGGAAGCCCTGTAATTTCGCCCTGCGTTCCTGTCCCTAATAGTGCGTCTATGCAGGTTTCCTGTTCTGGAATTTGTCTTATCTGCTCGCGCACTTCCTTTTCAGTCAGACATATTAATAACTTACCACCAAGCCGCATATAAACCTTCATAAATATCTCTGCATCGCCACGAACCTTTGAAGGGTCAGCCAAAAGTAATACTTTAACATCCCAACCTGCTACAAGGGCTAATCGTGCAACTACAAAGCCGTCTCCCCCATTATTGCCTTTACCACATATAACTGTAATTGGACCTGGTTCCAGTTCGCGGAAAACAGCAGTCCCAGCATTATTCATCAAAACGGCACCGGGTATTCCCAATTCCTCAATACAGCGACGGTCTGCTTCACGCATCTGTTGAACAGTTAAATAACGATACATTTAATTACCTACCAGCAAACTAATAATTAATACGAACACGGTAAGAAACTTTTTCTGAACCATCGGCTTTTACAGGCAAATGGAAAATAATCGTAAAAGCGTCTTTCTTCTCATAGTTCATAGAACTTTTAAGCACCTGCCAATCTGCTATCATAGGCTCAACCACATCTACCGCAATATCATTTTTCTTGTGATTTCTTATGGTTACTTCAAACTCGCACTCGACAATATTTGGAGACAGCCGCTGAAAATCTGTCTGGATTCTTTCACCTATAATATCGAACGCTTTGCCCAAACGCAGCCTGACTTCCTCATCTTTGGGCGTATGTTTAATGCGGTCTTCTCCTGCAAATTGCAGCATACCTTCCTGGTCCTCCTGATACACACGAATAATACCTTCGGGTAGGGGGAAACCCAACTGATTATTTTCAGCATTTTTAAATATTAGGAAAGTGTCTACATTTTCATTACGAATTGGATTTATTTTGTCACGATAGAACGAAACATTTCCACGATACTCATAAATCTTATTTACTGAAGCACCCATTGCCGAAAGCAAACTTACCTGTTTTGATTGCCTTTGTTTGATAGTGGTTCGACGCGGAACAGTATAAAGATGATATTCAGCAAACGATTCTTCCCTGACTGCCATTGCCTTTGCAGCACCTAACGCCATTCTATCCATCATTTCTTGCGGTGCTGGGACTGGAACAATATTAACCTCACCTGCTACTAATTTTAATTTAGCATTTTGATATGTTGCCCCTGAATCATTATTGAGGGTTATCCAACCTTCTAAATCCATTAGATTTTTGGGCTCGTCATACATCAAAACATAATCCGCCTTCCATGAAAATCCTGATGTCAAATAAGTTGCCTCTACCTCCTGTTCTTCCATGTCATTGTCCAATAACCATATCAAAGTAGGTTTTGCAATTAATTCTGATGGTAATTCGGGTAGCACCACATTGCCCGGATGTCCCAAATAAATCTGGTTCTCAATTTGGAATACAGAAGATTCATTAATGCTGAGCAGTTTTGCAGGCACTTCGTAGAAATCTAAATCCTTGTTTTTGTTTACTAATTTAATATCTTTACCTACATATTTTTCCATCAATTTTGAAGGGCTAATCAAGTCATATTCATAGTTCTGTTCAAGGATTCGCAAACTACCTGACTGTGTTAATGACTTCAAACTTACCGTCTCAGGCAAAATCTTTTCAGGCACATCCATAAATTTTAGATGAGTTTCACCCTTAGGCAGTTTTATTTTTCTCTTTTCCCGCACTAAGGCACGGTCGTTATTGTAGATTGTGACAGCCACATCGGTCTGGTCTTGAAGAGTGGTTTCGGATTTACTCAACTCAGGTGTTGGAGCATTCGTCGTGGTATCCTGTGCACTGGCGAGTGTAATAGCAAAACATGCTACCAGTATAGGAAGCCAGAAATACAATTTAAGTTGCTTCATTGCGAGTTCCTTAATTTTATTTGTTATCTACAGTTAATCCATAATGTAATGATACAAATAAGCACAGTTCTATTTAAAACAAAAAAGGGGAATACTATGAGAAGGTTTATAACTTTATCTATTTGCTTATGTTTATTTTTCGCAATTGTTCTGCTTATTGCCTATGTGTATGGGGAAAACACCTCATTGAAAGAGGGGAAGGACTATTTAGTTATATGTAGAGATGGTGGTGTAGGTGCTTATGAAGCCTTCCCGGATATTTGTCGTATTCCAGATGGAAGGCTACTCTGTGTGTTTTATGATGGGTATACGCATGTATCCTTGCCGAATGAAGAACACCCTAAAGGTGGAAGAATTTCTGGCATATTTTCTTCCGATGAAGGCAAAACATGGGGAGAACCTTTTGTTATATATGATAGCTTTTATGACGACAGAGACCCTTCTATTACAGTAATTGATGGTAAAAAACTTATCTGCAACTTCTTTTCCTTAAAACCTGCCGAAAATCAGAATGAACGCTGGGAAGGTTTAGGAACATGGATTATATGCTCCGAAGATTGGGGAAAGACATGGTCGGAATCCAAGCAGATTTTTCCAGAATATTATTGTAGTTCTCCAATTCGCACACTACCAGATGGAACTTTAATAATGAGTTTATATGGAAGGGAACAAGGGAACGGTGCAGTGTCCTTTTCAAATGACAAAGGATTAACCTGGTCAAAACCAATAGATGTCCCCATTGGTGACCTTAAATTGGATTCAGAACCTGATGTATGTGTATTAAAGAACCAGAACTTGTTTATGGCACAACGCGGACGGAGCAGTGAACCAATGGGATTTTCTTTATCTGCTGATGGTGGCAGAACATGGAGTATTAGCAAACCGTTGAATTTTCCCGGACACTGCCCTTACTTACATCGTGCTCCTTCCGGGGTATTGCTAATGGGTATCCGTTATCCTAAGAATGGAACTTATATGAGTGTTAGCACTGATGAAGCGGCTACATGGTGTGAGCCTCTATTAGTTGACCCTTGTAGAGGAGCCTATCCGTCAATGGTCACACTTAAAGATAATAGTATCTTAGTTGTTTACTATGAAGAAGGAAACGGCTCAAACTTACGGGCACGGAAATTTACAGTTACTCCTGAAGGCAAAGTAGAATGGGTTCTATGGACTAATGAATAAGAATACCTCTATATAAAGAATTAAAAAGCGTTTTTTATCCAACGAATAGAGACAGAAGGTTCCCATATAATTGCAATAATATCAAAACGATAATATTTTGTTTTTGGCAGGCATTTAATAATATATTGTTGGGCTGCCTTTTTTATATTTTTCCGCTTTTTGTAGTTTACTTTGTCTTCGGGGTAGAAGCCGCTCTCATTACGGCAGGTTTTAACCTCAATAAATACTACTTCATCACCATCTTTTGCTATTAAATCTATTTCCTTCCGACCAACTTTTACATTTCGGTCTAATATTTTTAATCCGTTCCTTTTTAAAAATCTAACAGATTCTTCTTCCCCCGCCTTACCTAACTCGGACGGAGTAAGATTTCTTTTCTCTATTACAAATGGGAATATTTTTAACAGCCAGTTAATCACTAATTTCTACAAACTGTGTTGTATTGTTCGCATTTAGATATAAAAAAAACTGTCCATAAGGTTCTTGTTGATGAACCAATACTTTTCCCTGTCGGCAAAGTTCTAAAATAGCAAGTATAATGCAGACCTTTTCTATAATTGTTTTACATCCTTTTAGCAATTCTGATGAAGAAACGCTTTGTTGTTTAGATAATCTTTCACAAATTTCGGAGATTTTATCTTCAACTGTATATTTTTCAAGTTCGATTGATTGCATTGTGGGCTCAATCAAGTAGCGCAAAACCCGTTTAATTGCCTTCATTAAATCTGCAAGTGTAACTTCTACCCATTCTTCATGAACAGATGTTTCTAAGTAAGATGGAAATTTTCTTGGCAGATAATTATCTTGTTGTTCAACCAATTCTCCTATTTTTTCTCCTAATCTTTTAAACTCTCTATATTCCAGAAGCCGTTCTACCAATTCTAGTCGTGGGTCTTCCTCTTCAACCTCTTCCTCTTCTTCTACATCAGGTGGCAGTAGCATACGCGATTTGATGTGAATAAGCGTTGCTGCCATTACAAGGAAATCCCCTGCAATCTCCAATTGCTGTTCCTTCATCAAGTCGAGTATTTCAAGATACTGTTCTGTTATTTTAACAATGGGTATATCAAAAATATCAATTTCTTGTTCTTTGATTAAATAAAGAAGTATCTCAAAAGGACCTTCAAACTGCTCCAATTTTAATTTTAGAGGGTATTTATACGATAAATCAGATGTATTAATATCTGTATCCATTTAGAGTGTTTTTCTTTCCTTTATGTCATAATAGCCTTATTATTAAGCCCCATATAATATTGATATGCTTATGAGTATAAAGGATAATAACATATTTTATACTCATCAAATAACTTGAATGCTGAATTTTTTTCAGTACTCTTTTCCCCTTTTAAAATATTTCGTATACTATTTCTTTTCTGTTGTTTCTTCTTTTTTATCGTTATTCTTTTCAGATTGTTTATTTTCTGAACTACCTTCTGACTCTTCTTGTTGGGAAATTTCAGCGGTAGGGGTATCTGGCTGTTTTTCTTCTAATACAAATAAGAAACAATCATTCATTCGAGGGAAAGGGACTTCAAAGGCGCGCCAATTTAAACAGTAGACGCCTGGTTTTAACTCATTTATTGACCTTACCACAAATAAACTCGGTTCTAACTCTGTAAGAAATTCTGTATGAATTAAAATTGGTTCATCAGGTATCAATATTATTTTGTCATCTTGTTCTTGTGTTTCCTTTTGAATATCTTTGTTCTCTTCTTTGTCTCTTTTCTTCTTTTCCTTTATAATGTCTTTTTCCTCCTCCTTGTATTCCGTCATTTTGTATAAGGTTAAATCATATTGAGGTAAACGATAAACGAATAAACGGGGATATATATCCTTTATATGTAGAGGTTCTTTTAATTTGATAGCAGGAATAGAATTTTTCTCTTCGATTTGAATTCGTTCGACCTTGCCTTTCGACAAGGGAACATAACGATTTTTATTCTCTTCAAGAAGGTAGATTCCTGGCGCAATGGGTTTGGGTGTCAGTGATATTTTTATAGAAAAAGCATTCGTTTCTTTCCATCCGGTAATAGGAACTTTCATGGGGAGATAATCAGATTTTAAGAAATCTAATGTATTAACAGGTTTTTGCAGATAAAGCACAAAATCACCTTTTGCATCGGTAATTACATGTTTTAGTGTTTCAGGGCTTGAAACAGATACACCGGGAAGAGGTTCCCCATTAATTGTAAGGACTTTTCCTTTTACAACATAAGCGACTTCACAAGAGAAAAAAAATAAAAGGCACGAGATAAAAAAACAATAAATTTTAACTCGTATACATTTTCTATTTTTTTTTCCCATCGAGATAAAACCTTTTCCTTATATAATAAGAAAACTCAGTCGGCTATGGTATGTTCGAGGACTTGTTCGATTGTGGTTAAGCCGCGTGCTGCTAACGCGAGTGCATTTTGACGCAATGTTTTCATACCACATGCAATTGCTTGTTTTTTTATATCATATCCAGAAGCACGGTCGAGAATTAAATGATGCATTTCAGGCCAGTTCAACATGGCTTCTAAACAAGCGATTCGTCCTTTATAACCGGAGCCTCTACATCTAGGGCAACCTCTGCCTCGAACAAACTGTGGATTGGGAATATGTGAGAAACCTTGATATTGTATCCTATCTAATACATCATGAGGAACGGGTATATCTTCTTTACAGTCCTTACAAACTCGTTTTAGTAAGCGTTGGGCTGAGGCTAGGGCTACTGAAGATTGCACCAGAAATGGTTCAATCCCCATATCAATTAATCTAGGAAATACGCCCGCAGCATCATTAGTATGTAAGGTGCTTAATACAAGGTGTCCTGTTAATGCTGATTTTACAGCGATGTCTGCTGTTTCACTATCACGAATCTCACCGACCATGATAATATTTGGGTCTTGACGCAATATTTCTCTTAACGCTTCTGCAAATGTAAATCCAATTCGTGATTCTACCTGCACTTGATTGACTCCGAACATCTCATACTCAATAGGGTCTTCTACTGTTACAATATTTGTTTCAATAGTATTAAGACGGGTCAAGCAACTGTAAAGGGTAGTCGTTTTACCACTGCCGGTTGGACCTGTGAGAAGAATCATGCCATGGGGTAATTTTAATGCTTGGCTCAAAGCGTTTAATGGCTGCGGCTCGAAACCCATTGATTCAAGATCCAACATCAAATTACTTTTATCTAAGATACGCAACACAATTTTTTCTCCATATTTACAAGGGAGAAATGCTACACGAAAATCAATATCCCTACCACGGAATCGGATTCGAAATCTGCCGTCTTGTGGAAGCCTATGTTCATCTATTCGACATATAGATAAAATCTTAAAACGTGCAATTAAATTTGGTTGTATTGATTTGGGTGGAGATTTTGCCTCTTCAAGAACACCATCTATACGGTAGCGGACACGAATAATTTTTTCAAATGGTTCTATATGAATATCTGAAGCACCTTTTTCCAGTGCATCTAAAATAATAAGACGAGCCATTTTTTTTATGGGTTCATCTTCCTCAATAAATTCACTTTTACTGATGTCATCAATATCTTCAATAGATTCTTCTTCAATAGCATCTTGTAATTTTGTTTCTGTAATTAACGATTCCATTTCTGATGTTCTGTCACCACTATAATTTTTTTCAATAGCCTCACGAAGTTCTGAAGGCATAGCAATCACAGGTTCAATTTCTTTACCCGTAATCATACGAATATCATCTGTAGCAAGGATATTCAATGGATTTGCCATCGCTAATGTTAAATTATTTCCAAGGAGGTATATCGGTAATACTTGATACTGTCTTGCTAAATTTTCAGGAACAATTTCAAGTATATTTTTGGGAATTGCATAATTGGAAACGCGAATATGTGGAATAAGAAGATGCTCGGTTAGAGTCTCAACTAGATCCACTTCATTAATATATCCCTTTTCAAGTAATATATCTTGGATATTCTTTCTCGTCTTCTGCTGTATTTTTATACATTCACTTGATTGTTCTTCTGTAATTTTCCCTAATTCAAGAAGTATTTCATCCAATCTTTTTTTTGGAACTTTCATAATTCTGGTCTCCTAAAAGAATTACATATCAATCTTATCTATATATTATAACGGAATATAAATAAATATTACTTATTATTACTATGCGGCAACTACTCCTAAATGACTTAATATTTCGTCTGCCATTTCACAGGTTATATTCTGACCTACCAGTTTTGCAAATGCAATAATCTTTTTTAATGAGCCCATCATTTTGCGAATATCATTTGGAACTCGCATAGCAATTAAACTCAATACCTCTTCAGGAACAGGGACTCCTGACTCTTTTACTTGATTGCGCAATATCTGCATTCGCGTCTCCCACTCTGGCGACTTTAACTCTGCGACAATACCACTGGAAAAGCGAGAAACTAATCGCTGTTCTAGCATACCCAATCGGTCAGGGGCTTTATCGCTGGCTATGATAATTTGTCTCTTGCTCTGATGAAGAACATTGAATACATGGAAGAACTCCTCCTGAGCCTCAACTTTACCACCCATGAATTGAATATCATCAAGAATTAATACATCCCAATGACAGTAGTTTTCACGAAATAGGTCTAATGCTCCCTCTTTTATTGCTTCTGCCAACCTCCTTGAAAAATGACTTGCAGAAACATATCCTACTCTCATTTTGGGATGTTTTTTTAGTATCTCGTTGCCTATGGCACTAATTAAATGCGTTTTGCCAATCCCAACATTACCATATAGAAAATAAGGATTATATTCTACCCCCGGATTTTCTGCAACGGCTTTACTGAGTTTAAATGTAAACGCATTCACAGAACCCGGAAAGAAATTTTCGAAAGTAAGCGTTTCCAATGGCTGTTCTGATTCCAAAGCCTTCCAAACTTCTTTATCTGATTCTTCAAATTCTGCAGATGAATTTGTTGAATCTTTACCAAAAGGGGCAATAGAAGATAACCGCTGTTTTTTTTCTTCTAATGTCTCTACTCGTTTCCCCTCCATAATTGAAAGTGTTTCTACCAATTGTGCTGTCTGCTGAACAGATTCAAGTGTAGTTTCTGTAAGACGAGAAATTTTTTCTGTCTGTTCTCCATGAATTTCTTGTGTTTTTTGAACAGATTCTTTCAATTGCTGGACGACTTCCTTTAACTCCGGTATCAAAGGCTCAACTATAGATTTTTCTTTTGCTAATTCATGATTTTCTTGTTCTCTATCTTTTCTTATTTCATTTAGAGTCTGAGAAGTAGTTTGATGAACAGTTTGAAAAACCGACTCTGTAAGTTGCGTAAATTTTTGAATCTGTAATTCTTGCATTTTCTGATTTTCAATAATAGCATTGTCCAATTTTTGAATGGCTTCAGTAAGATTTACTAAGATAGGGTCAGGCTCTTCAGCAACAGATTCGTCCTTTAACTCCTTGACTAATCTAACCACTGCATTTTCAAGGGTCGTCTGTAAACCGTTTACAATAGACTCTTTAACTGTAATAAGCACCTCTTGCATTTTCTCAGGGGTAATTGTTTGAGACAAAAGTTTTTGGTCTCTACTTTCTACCTTTTCCACCACCCCTTCAATTGTTTTTGCTACTTCTATGGGAACCTGGTTCATTGTTTGAGTAGAATTTTGTAGCTCCTTAGAAATAGCATAAAGTAACTGCTGAGATAATTCACTAATCCCATTTTTCATAACTTCTGCTAAATGCTCTATATTAGATTGAGCCTTATTCTCTCGCAAAGATAGTTCTTCTCTTAACTGGGTTATCATAGTAGCAATTGCTTCCTGGAACACACTACTGATATTCTTTTGAATGGTTGCTGCGATTTGTGCCTGTCCTGAGACAAGGTCTTCACCAAGACGAGAGCGAATCTCTTGCGCAACTTGCTTAATAGTTTCTTGAAAAGAATTCCTAATTTCTTTCGTCAATTCAACAAATCGTTCCTCAGTAATAGAGGGAGAAGGAGCAATAGACATAGATTGAGTAGGTATATTAATATTTATTTGTGTTAATGATTCACGGATAGATTCTGAAAGAACTCTAGGCAACTCTTGTATTGCTTGAACAATAGAGGTGTCAATAATAACCCCCATACCCACTGGAATCTCGGAAACTGATGTTGTTTCAGTTTCTTTTGAAAGGTTCTCAATCTCTCGTTTTTCTGAGGATACTTTTTCGACTTCTTCTAATGCTGATGCAGGGAGAATGATTTCCTCATCTGCTTTCTCTTTTGTCCCCGTTTCAACTGGCTTAACTTCCTCCAAACCCAAAGACTCAACAGTAAGGGCTGACATGATATTAGTTTTGTGTTGACCCTTACGAAAAAACTTATCAAATGCCTTATTTAAATCTTCCCACGAACATAGAATCGGTTTTACCCTTAACTCCGGACAATAACTCTTCACTTCTTCCAATGCCTGTGTATCCAATGGGTCTACCATTGCTATGGTCAGAACTCGTCCAATCTTTTCCATAGGGAGCAAAAATTTTTTCCTACATACTTCTTCCGGAATCAAATTAATTATTTCAGAAGAAATATCATAATCACTAAGATTAATTTGTGGAATTTTACATTGCCTTGCTAAACACGCTGATAATGCACTTTGAGATACAAAACCTTTTTCTATTAATATCTTTCCTAAAAAATCCCCATCTTCTGTTTGTATTTTTAATGCCTCTGTCAATTGTTCAGATGTTATCAATTTTTCTTCAAGCAGTAATTCTCCTAATCGTTTATGTGCTATTCCACCATGAGAATCATAACTGTCTGATGATTTTCTACGAACACCTACTTCTTTATCCGTAGAAGACCTTGTTTTCTCATAACCTTTTTTGTCTCCTTCGGAATCTTTTCGCCAACTTAACATATTTTTCCCTCTTCATAATAGTCTATCATTCATATTGTTTCTACTCTTAATTTTATAATATCATAAAATAAAACTTTTTGTCTTGTAAATAATTTACTTAAATCTTCAATTTTTTTTACTACTTAAATTCTAACACTTTTAATAAAACAAATTAAATATTTTTTGGGGGAAATAATGATTATTGGTTTTGATGGAAGATTAGCAAATGATATACATAAGGTCGGGAGTGGACAATTTTGCTATGAATTGCTAAAAGCAATACCCCCTTTTTTAGATAATGATAAGTTGAGAATATACTTAGACCAGGAGCCTCAGCCATTTTTCCCAGTGAGAGAAGGTAATAATGTTGAAATTCGTGTCCTGCCAAAGAAAAAAATCTGGACACAGAGAGTTCTTGCAAAGGAACTTAAAAAAAATCCTCCTGATATTTTCTATTCTCCTTCATCACAAACACCTCTCTATGGAGGTTGTCCTAAAGCATGCACAATTTATGACATCGCATATTATGACTTTCCAAAAGAATTTACATGGAAATCACGAATTTTAGCGAAGACAAGACTCCATTTAGCAATACAAACTAATCAATTGTTTATAACTATAAGTGAATCATCTAAAGAATCTATTATTAAAATATTTCCAAATATTAAAAATAGATTGTATAGAGTATATCTAGGAGTAAGTGATGAAGTATCAAAAGCGACAGAAGAAGAGCAAATCCAAGTGAGAGAAAAATATGAGATTAAAGAACCTTTTATCCTATTCGTTGGCAGGATTCAACCACGAAAAAACATAATCCGACTTATTGAATCTTATGAACAACTCTGTGATAACCATCCCGATATTCCACACCACCTAGTAATTGTTGGAAGTTTGGGCTGGTTATATGAACCAATTTTGCAAAAAATGAAGAAAAGTAAATATAAAGATAAAATACATTATTTGGGTTATCTTGAAAATGAGAAAGAAAAGGTAGCACTTATTAGTGCTGCATCTGTTCTTGTGCTTATTTCCTTATGGGAAGGTTTTGGTTTGCCTGTTATCGAAGCGATGAATTGTGAAACACCTGTCCTTGTATCTAATTGCTCTTCTATGCCAGAAATAGTTGGAGATTGCGGTATCCTCGTTAATCCCTACGATGTTACAGAGATAACTCAAAAACTATATACCCTACTTACAAATGACAACCTTAGAATTGAATTAGCAAGAAAAGGCAAAGAGAGAGCAAAACTTTTCACCTGGGAAAATACTGCAAAGGGAATCTTAACTATTTTAGGAAGTTACAAAAATAAACAATAATAGTTTAACTTATACTAAAAATTTACTATTTTTGAAATTGTATTTTGTGTTTAATTAAGGCGAAACTGCCCAGGGAAAAGATTAAGAGTAAAACTATTCCACATGAGATTTTACTAATAACTGGCAAGGCATCATCAGGAGATTCTGTTCCGTCTAAATCTGGATGTAGAACAACAATCAGGTATTCATTTAGCCCGAGTCCATTGTTAATGCAATTACTGTATTCTTTGTGATTAGAATAACCATCTCTATCAGCATCACCGACACCTGATAATATCTCGTTATAACTTTTTGTTCCACCTTTAATTGTTTCATAGTCGTTAACAAGATTTAATGACGAAAGTGAAGTCTGAAGTTCTGTGCCTATGGATAACAGTCCTGCAATTACATGTTCATAAGGTTGTAACCATAAATTGTATTGAGGTTCCGTCTTAAGTTTCTCTATATTGCGTAAGTAAACACATGTCGCATCCAGACGCCAATAGACCTGCGGTTGACACAAAACCTTTTTTAATAAAGCGATTTCCCATGAATCTGGAATGCCTAAACCATCTAAATCACTTATATGCCAATTAATAGCAGGATTTCCAAGTTTTGAGGCTAATTCATTATAAAATTGAATTCCTTCTTCATTAAAGTTCGGACACTCTAAAATATAATTGCATTCAAAAGGCTCACCTTCTGCTATCCCTTCGCCTTCTGGCATACCTTCTACAGAACCTTCTCCAGCACCTTCTACAGAGCCTTCGCCTTCTGAAGAAGGTTCAGCCGCGTTAATATATCCAATATCTTTCAAAAAGGCTACTTCAAACGGTAAATATGCTCTCTTTTTCGTGCCAGGAGGTATGCTCGGGTCCATAATACCCCCTAAATTATTCCAATGGCTAATGCTACTACCACACTCGTAAACTGATGGTGAATAGATTCTCGGTCTTGTCCCCCATAAACCTGCTGCTCCACTCGCAGAACAATAAACACCATTATCTACTCCTAAAAAATAACTACTTGCCCCTATATAATAAAATGATGAACTTATAAAAAAATGATTATTGCCTGTAACCAGAAAGGTATCAAATGCTGTATAAATATCAGGTTGCGAACCTGTCCAACCTGTCCCATTCGGTCTTGTCCCTCCTCCACATCCTGAATCGTTATAGGCAATAGATGCTAAAAATCCAATGCCATGTGTAATCTCATGAATAAGAACACTTAACAAATCAAACTCCATAGGTCCCGGGTCGCCTGTGCCAAGATTATATGTATAATTCCAATTTACAGTTAATTGCATATCGGGTAAACTTGGCCCATCAGGGTCAACTGAGCCATTTAATAAATGTTGAAAAACACAGCCGTTATTGATTGCGGGAGTTATAGGTTCATACCAGACTACAATAGGTCCTGCATTGGCTAAGAATTGGCCTGCCAGATAGACAGAAGAAACATTTACATCTACTTTGCCGCCGGGAACATTCAATACACTTGCAATATATTCCAGTGCACTTTGCAAAACCGCCTTTCGTTGAGGTCCTAATGTCAGGTCATTAAAACCTGTATTAACATCCTGATAATTGATATTGAAATTTACTCCATGAGTAGTGAACAGGTCCTTTGTTTGGAAGCCTTCATTTCCAAAAATAGCCTCACGATTTTCATCTGTTAACTTTACAACTGTTCCGTCAGAATATGCTAAAATTGCGTGCATCTTCTCCTCAGCCATAGATTGAACTGAAAGTGCACCACAAAAAAGAATAAGAACAAATAGAAAAGACCTCTTATTATTAATATAAATGTTCATTATTTTAACTCCTTCCTCCAGATAGTTTTAATCCAATTATACCACAAAATTAAAGGAATTCAACCAAAAATCAAAAAGCCCCTAACATTTATTAATGTCAGGGGCCCATTAAAATCATTATCAATTTTTATTTTATTTGCATGGTCCGGTTGAAACGAGTAGATCAACATCTAAATTGCAAGTATTTATTAACGGAGGTGTATTTAAGTCTGAAGGAGGATATTGGTCAATCACATATCCTGGTGGCACAGAATCGTCACAAGCATATACAATATCATCTATGCTATATCCTAACCCTGTCAAAATACTTGTTGCTAATGATTCACTGTTCCCTACAACATAGGGGAATGTTACTGAATAACATGGACCACAGACGACATATAAATCAATCGGTATCACACTTGTATTTGGGTCAATACAACCATCTGTTATAGATAGTGGGTCCTGAATTAAAACCGAACCAATAGGTGCAGTATTGTCACATACATTTATAATATCACCTATTTCTAAACCATAACCTATTAAAGTAACCAATGCAGAGGTAAGTTCTTCACCAACTACATCTGGCACTGTTGTGCATGGTCCACAAGATACAACCATATTAACCTGGCTACCTAACACCGCAGTATTTCCACCATCTGCTGGGTCTTGCCCAATAACTATTCCTGCTGGATAATTATCTGCACTACATGTTTCTATAACATCTCCAACTGTTAGACCTGCTGCTAATATATCTGAATTCGCCTGTGCCTGAGTCAGTCCTATCACATAAGGAACAACTGCAGATTCAATTGTCCCTTCGCCTTCGCCTTCTACCACTCCTTCAGGTGTCCCTTCGACTACACCCTCTACCACTCCTTCAGGTGTCCCTTCAACTACACCCTCTACCACTCCTTCAGGCGTCCCTTCGACTACACCCTCTACCACTCCTTCAGGCGTCCCTTCAACTACACCCTCTACCACTCCTTCAGGCGTCCCTTCAACTACACCCTCACCCTCAGGGCAGGATCCAGTAGATACCCATATACTTACTAATGAACCTACTTCTACTGTATTGCCTCCATCTGGTTCCTGGTCAAATACCACTCCCGCAGGATATATATCATTGCATTCTTCATTTATCGCACCTACCCCTAACAATGCACTCGCTATCTCCGCTGTCGCTGCATCCACTTCTATCCCTACTACATTCGGAACCTCTGTATATTCTACACACGGTCCTGTGGATACCCATAAATTCACTGCTGAACCTAATGCCGCTGTATTACCACCTGCAGGCTCTTGATTAAATACTGTCCCTGCCGGGTAAACATCGTTACATTCTTCTACAACAGTTCCAACTGTTAAACCTGTTGCTAATATGTCTATATTCGCCTGTGCTTGTGTTTCTCCTATTACAGAAGGAACAACTGCATATTCAGGTGTCCCTTCACCTTCGCCTTCAACTACACCTTCTGGTATGCCCTCTGGTGTTCCTTCAACTACACCCTCTACCACTCCTTCAGGTGTTCCTTCAACTACACCCTCTACCACTCCTTCAGGTGTTCCTTCAACTACGCCTTCTACCACTCCTTCAGGTGTCCCTTCAACTACGCCTTCTACCACTCCTTCAGGTGTCCCTTCAGGTGTCCCTTCTACTGTCCCTTCAACTACACCTTCTACCACTCCTTCAGGTGTTCCTTCAACTACGCCTTCTACCACTCCTTCAGGTGTACCTTCAACTACACCCTCTACCACTCCTTCAGGTGTACCTTCAACTACTCCTTCTACCACTCCTTCAGGTGTACCTTCAACTACACCCTCTACCACCCCTTCAGGTGTACCTTCAACTACTCCTTCTACCACTCCTTCAGGCGTACCTTCTACTACACCCTCTACCACTCCTTCAGGCGTACCTTCTACTACACCTTCACCCTCAGGGCAGGGTCCAGTAGATACCCATATACTTACTAATGAACCTACTTCTACAGTATTGCCTCCATCTGGTTCCTGGTCAAAGACTACACCAGCAGGATATATATCATTACATTCTTCTATAACAGCACCAAGTCCAAGCAGAGCACTCGCTATTTCTGATGTCGCTGCATCTACTTCTAATCCGACTACATCAGGAACTTGTGTATATTCTACACACGGTCCTGTGGATACCCATAAATTCACTGCTGAACCTAATACCGCTGTATTACCACCTGCAGGCTCTTGATTAAATACTGTCCCTGCCGGGTAAACATCATTACATTCTTCTACAACAGTCCCAACTGTTAAACCTGCTGCTAATATGTCTATATTCGCCTGTGCTTGTGTTTCTCCTATTACTGAAGGAACAACTGCATATTCAGGTGTCCCTTCTCCTTCGCCTTCAACTACACCTTCTGGTATGCCCTCTGGTGTTCCTTCAACTACACCTTCTGGTATGCCCTCTGGTGTTCCTTCAACTACACCTTCAACAGTTCCTTCACCTTCAACTACTCCTTCTTCACATGGACCTGAAGAGAAATATAATGATAGAGTATCTCCTGCAGAGATTTTTAATCCTGTCCCGGGCTCTTGCCGTATAAAGGAATTTATCGTAATATTACCACATTCCCAAAGTAATGCTATATTAATATCAAAACCTAATTCACTTTTTATTTTTTCTTTTATCTGAGCCAAATTACTATATACACTATTGTATGTAAGGTCAGAAATTCCTAATGCTGACAATATACCCTTTATATCTGGGGTACTGCCGGAAGTAATTATTCCTCCTTCCACGGTAATTTTTAGTCCCACTTCGACAGGAGTTACTTCTTTCTTATCTTTTGAATCTGCTTCGCATATAGTTAATTTACCTTCATGTAGACCATTGGTTAATCCTTCACGCGAAACAAGTACTCTAATTTCTTTTACATCTTTCTTCTTCTTACTTACATCTTCAACAGGCATGATACCCACAACCCAATCTACATTGCTCTCCACCTTAAACTCCAACTTTCTTAGTGTTATACTTCTGTCATTCCAGACCTTAATTACTTCTTCAGTTTTATCTTTTCCGAAATCAATAGATGTGGGACTCACACCAATTTTGGGGGTGCACCCTGCCAGTAACAGAATTACCTGTGCAACAACAACCAATGCTAATAGGTTCTTTTTTTGCATTATTCTACTCCTCTCAATATGTTTTATTAAATTTTTGTTTATCATTATCTTCAAATTAACGACCTACTAACGAGTTCTATATTAATATATATATAGATACTAATATATATATAGAAAATATAACATAATTCTATACCAAAATGCAAATTATTTACAAATTATTATTGCTGAAAAAATATTACATAACTTGCATAATATCAATAAGTTCTGCATTTTACATGTCAAATGTTTATATTAGTAATTTAATTTTTTAAAAATATTAAATATTTTACAAAACATAGAATACTTTAAAATTCACAATTTGTTTTTTAAAAAACTCAAATTGTCCATCTTCAATAAATTAATTATTGCCATTTCAGCGGGGACTTCAAATCGCACAGGAACATCTGTTACTCCAAACCCAGTTGTAGTGTAGCCCTGCATTTCTCTATAATTCCATTTTCCCATGGCAAATCTATTTTTGCACTTTGCGTTAAAATAAATAGGACCAATAAATGGGAATCCTATCTGTCCTCCATGTGTATGCCCACACAGATATAAACGCACATCCCACAGAGCAGATTCTTCTATTACTTCTGGCGAATGTGCAAGCATAATAGTAAAAGCATCTTTAGGTGCATTAACAAGGGACGACGGAACATCCGAGCATTCAAAATCATGAGGGTCATCAACCCCTGCAATATAAATTTTTATACCATTATGATTTATTTCAACTCCCTCATTGACCAATAAATTTATTTCTGCATCCTCAAATTGTTGTTTAATGGAACTAACATCATGATTTCCCATAATGCCGTAAATTCCATACCTCGACTCAACTGGTTCAAGCAATTTTTTTACCATTGGAACAACAAAATCTTCTGAACCGAAGTAGCCATACCTATAATCTCCCCCTAATAGAATTATATCCACAGGTGATTTAATTTGCTGAATAACACTCATCCCGGAGATAAACCATTCTGGATAAAATTGAGACAGATGTAAATCAGAAATAAACAAAATCTTAAATCCATGAAGTTCTTTGGGAATGTCAGGATAAATAAACTTCATTTGTTTAAGTCGAATACGGGAAGCGTTCAATAGTCCCCTTCTATACATTCCTACACTTTTCAATAACCAGGTAATTGTTCTTGCCTTTAACCATCCCTTCCAATCAAAATATCTTAATTCATCGCCTTCTTCCAGATTTAGTGCTTTTTCAATCTCTATCCGTTTGTTCCATAGTTCCTGTCGTCTCAACTGAAACTCATCTTTATCCATTTCTATTGATTGGTCGGATATTACATTTTCATTTTTCATTATCAATCGTCTAACAAAAAGTTTCCAGATGCCATGCCGATTTTATAGACTCTTTTTGCGGGCTAATTTCTGTCATTATGCTCAATGCTTATTACACCTTCACATTCATTCTACTTCAAGTCCAGCAATATTTGCCATCTACGCAAAATCAATTACTCTCTCTAACGATTGGTCAAAAAAACGGAGGTATCAGCATTTTTACAAACATAAAAAAACCTAAAAATATAAATTATCAAGCAGTGCAAATTATTCCTTTGCCCAGATTTGCTCGTAGTATCGTTGAACCTGTCCTTTTAACAATTTCAAAACTTCTACAACACCTTTATTCCCTCCTGCATATTCAATCATCAATCTACCCTCTTCAAAACACATTTCATCATGTAAGGGCAAAACATGCCGTAGTAGAAAGTGTGTATAGGCGACTAAACGATATGGACCATAAGGACGAGGCAAATTGCCCCCTGCGGCTTCAACTGCAACGGCATTTTCATTTTTGATTGCGTTGGCTAAGTCTTGAAATTCAAGAGATGGTGAAAAGCAAATTGTATAATACCTACCAAACATATCATGTGCCTCACAACTATGGCTATCACTAATTCCTACAATTGGCACCTTCTTTCCTTTAGACTTTGCTTCAATATATTTGGCTAATTGCAAATTATTTACATCTACCTCTTGCAGTTCATCCCAACCAAAACCACTAATCAGTTCCACTGCGTCAAAAATTGTAGTATCATAGAGATAATCAACCAGAGCGTTAGCAATATAATTTGTATTCCCGGGTCTCCAATACGGATGTGCAAAAATACCCACACCGCCTCTTTCCCTGATTTTCTGGAAAGCCCAGACGCATGCTGCGTATTGAAACTTATCTACTGCATAAGGCATATCACTAAGCGAATTCATAATGGCTTGAACTTCATCACGATACATTTTTTCATCAGGTCTATAAAGTTCTGTAATTCCTTCTTTTGCTCCGAAACTTACAATATGCACCGGGTTATCAGGGGTGTGCACTTCTTCAGACGGATACATCCGTAAATCAATAGGTAGCCCCTCAAATTGATTGATTGCTTCTATTGAGCCAGAATAATTCCGATGGTCAGAAAGCCCCATAAAATCAAAACCTACTCGACGGCATGCACCTGCGACATAACCCGGAGATTCCTTACCGTCTGAACGATAACTGTGCATGTGAAAATCACCTTTATAAGGACGCAGAGCAAACAAATCAGGCTTGAGAGAATAGACATGAAATAGTCCTATCTCTTTTACTTTATTATCTGGAGTAACTTCTTCTAATTTAAAAATATGTTCCTGTTCTGCTTCAAAAAACTTTTTTATAGTAAAGATATTATTTTGAGGGACAATTTCTTCTGCTTCTGCTTTTACCCAACCTGTTTTAGTTGCATAACGACCCACAGGTGTATATGTTAACCGATAACTATGAAGAGGTTTTGGGAAAGGCTCAAAACGAGAAATAATTTGTATAGTCGTTTCTTTATCTGCAACTACAATACGAGGGATAACTTGAAAATACCTATCTGGTGGATAGGCTTTTAACCCACTGGGTAACGATGGAGTAAACAATCCCTGCGCATGCAGAAAACCGCATAAACAAATCATAACAAGGGAAAAAGAAAATAATAGATTTCTTGAAAAATGTTTCATATCTTATTCTCCTCTAATTTTTAAATTGTTTTTTTATTGGATTGTTTTCTTATTATATATCCATATAAAATAAATAAAATTAAATTTTAACTGTCGAAATTATAGAAAAGCAACCTGTTAAGTTTGAGGAAATATAAAATTTAATTTATGTGGACTACATTGCAGATAATAATTACAATACTTATCATATCACAAAATAATGAACCTATTGTCGGGATGCCAGACCAACCCATTCGTAATTATTGGGAACATATCCAAGGGCTACTTGCACAATCAGATGAAATAAGAAAAACAGAAATGACAAAAGGAAAATATTCACTCACTTCAAATAAGAAATATCCCTTTGACCTATTTCGTTCCCTTACTCCTCGAGAACTCATTAAAGCAGCCAGAGAAGGAATCAAAGCGGCCAGAGCAGAAGGAAAAGCCAAAAACTGGAGTGCAGACGAGATTGCCCTTAAATGCGAAGAAAATATTGCATACACCCTTGAATATTATGGACTTCTTATTAAAAAGCCTTCTGAAATAGATTATTTAATTTATTGTATTGGTGCAGACCAGGAAGAACCTGAACTCCGTTTATTCTTACTAAAACAATGCACGCCCGACAAAATCTCAAACAGCCTATTTGGTATTCATTTTCAATTTTTATTAAACAATAGAAAAGATATATTCCAAAAAACACTTTTTGCAACAGTAAAAAATATAAACGAAAAGCCAGAGATACAAATTGCTGCAATAGACGCTTTTTATTATTTCATATACAAACAATACCAACAAGCAGTTGAAAAAGACCCTGTTTTCCAGGCATATAGAATCGAAAAGAAAGAAGATATAAATCCTCTCTGGATAGAAAACCCACAAATTCCAAAACCTATCGAAGCCACACAGATAGAAATTAGCAAACTGAATCAGCAGTTAAAGGATTTTACTAATCAATTGGAAATGAAGTTAAATAATAAGCGACAATCTAATGATTCTGTTATAAAAAAAGCAAAAGAGACGATAGAAAAGATAAACCTTTCTTTACCTGTTCCAGAATCAGAAAAGGAACAACTGAAATCTTTATTATCAGCAGATGGAAAAATAATGGCTACAGAATAAAAATAAACAGGAATAATTCTTAAGATGCTTTCCAGTAAACAAAAACTACACGAAGCAGAAAAACTTTACGAAGAAAAAAAATATGATGAAGCCCTAAAATTATTAAATGAACTTGAACAAGAAAATCCGGGAGAAAAACGAGTTGCTTACGGAAGGGCAATGTGTCTTGCACAATTAGGTAATGTAGCCGACGCTTTGCTCCTCTGCGATGAATTAATGGCTCGTTATCGAGATGAAAAGGCAAAAGTATTAAAAGAAAAAATTATGCAATGGGCAGAAGAAGCCGCTGCTCTCAAACCATTAGCACCCACCGAACCAAAATCCCCTCCATCTATAGTATTAGAGTATTTAAGACGAATCTCATGGGTAATCATATTTTTATTTACACTGGTAATGCCATTTTTAGGATGGTGGGGGCTTATGTTAGCAATAAATAACGATTGGATTGGCGTATCATTAGAAGGCACAGTAGCCATTGCAATTCTCTGGCCATTATTTATTCAGGCATTATTCTGGGCTTCTTTACAAGGGGCAAGAGCACAACTTTCGGGGGAAACTCTGACTTTATCTATTTTTAATTGGCTGGCTGATACCCTGCTATTGACATTTCTAAATTTTTTTCCCATTATCGGTTGGTTTCTCGGAGCATGGTGGCTTCTGGTCAAACGAGAGTTATCTTTTAGTTCCTCCTTTGTAATTATGATTCTAAACTACTTTATCTTTTGGCTAGCCTTTTTGGGGATTGTCGGAAGTATCGGATTGGGTGGCTGGGTATGGATATTGGCACCCTATATATTAAAATATTAAGAGATGATAATTAACCAGATTGATAATAAACACAGTTTGTCTCTATGAACAAAAAAGTCCTTGTTATAGGTTGGGATGGTGCAACCCGCCAGGTGATTGAAAAAGGGATAAAGGAAGGATGGCTACCTACTCTTAATTCTATTCTTTCTGATGGAACTTTTACTGACCTCCTTTCTACAATCCCTTTTGCAACAATTCCAGCATGGACATCCTGCTTTACTGGTGTCAATCCAGGTAGACATGGTTATTTTGACTTTTCAGAACTAATTCGGGGAACTTATCAAATCCGTTTTACCAATGGTACTTTCCGCAAATTTCCTGCTATCTGGAATTGGATATCAGAATCAGAAGGTAAATCTATTGTGCTTGGGGTTCCGGGCACCTATCCTGTTGAAAAAGTTAATGGCATAATGATTTCCGGCTTCGCTTCACCATTACCAGGAAAAATAACACCAGACCAGGTATATCCAAAAGAAATCTATCCTCTCGTTAAAGATTGGGGATATGGAGGAATAAACGAAAACAACTTAAAAAAGGGTTGGCAGGCAAAGGCACTAAAAATGTTATTGGAGCGAATAGATAGAAAAGAGAAAATTGTTTTACAATTATTGAAAAGAGAAGATTGGGACCTTTTTATTGCTGTTTTCAATGAAACCGATACCGTAAGTCACCATTTCTGGATGTTCTGGGATGAAAATTCACCTCGCTACCGGGAAGGGCTTAAAGAGGCTATTCCTTCTGTATATCAACATCTTGATAGGGTGTTATCAAACATATTAAAAGCAACTAAAAACAAGTATAAAGACTGCCTGTTCTTACTTGTGTCTGACCATGGTTTCCAGCCAGCAAGTAAAACAGTAATCTACATCAACAACTGGTTAGCACAAAAAGGTTTCCTCAGTTTTAGACCAAAAAGAAACCCAATAATAAAAAATTTGGCATTAAAATTATTCCCCTACTCTCTTCAAAGTTATTTATTTAAGCATTTTAAAAATTACACAGAAAGATTAGAGAGTAAGGCTCGTTTTTCAGGAATTGACTGGCAGCATACATCTGCATTCTCAGAAGAGTTGGATTATTTTCCATTTATTAGAATCAACCTTAAAGGTAGAGAACCAGAGGGCATTGTTTCTGAAGATAATTATTTTGAATTTATTTATCATCTGTGTAGTGAATTAAAAAAATGGCGGTTTATAAAAGACGCTCATTTTCGAGAAGAAATCTATGATGGTCCTTTTACTGAAAAAGCACCGGACATAATACTTGAAATTGCAGAAGAACATGGTGCTACTCCTTGTTGTGTCCGTTCCAGTGGAGAAGAGACCTTCCGAATATTAAACACTCATGAGTTGCAAGGTGGAAAAGGGCGTGGAATGAATGGACGCCATAGGAGGGAAGGTATCCTCTATTTGTCAGAAAAAATAAAATGTGAACACGCAAATATAGAAGACATAGCAAGCACCATCGCAAGCGTTATGGAAATTCCTGTGCCACCTCTTGACGGAAAACCTCTGTTGGGCTCGTTATGTATTGATAATAATCTTCAAATATACGATAATGAACAACAGGAATTAACCCCTTATGAGGAATGGCTATTAGTCCAGCAAATGAAAACGATAGGATATTGGCAATGAGTTTAAGAATTGCTCTTGTCGCTGGTTGTCCTTATCCTGTTCCACAGGGCTCACAGGCATTTATTCGCGAAAACGCTCTTGCACTCCAAAAACGAGGGCATGAGGTTCATATCATTGTATACGGCTATGGAACAGGACCTATAACAGATGACTTTCAGTTTCATCGCTGTCCTGATGTTCCGGGCAATCACCGGACTACTGCTGGTCCTTCATTCAAAAAACTATGGCTTGACCTGCTCATGATAAGAACTGTCCGAAAGGTTTGTAGAGAACACAACATACAGGTCATATTTGCCCACAACTACGAGGGACTTTTTATATCCTTAATGTCCCGTTTCCGTCCCATTATCTATCATGCACATAATGCTATGAGTGACGAACTGCCTTATTATTTTAATTCTGGAAAGAGATTCTTCAAAAATTTAGGTAATTATATTGACAGGCACTTGCCACAAAAAGCAGATTATGTCGTAGCCCCTCACGAACGATTAGGTGCAAACTTACTTATAAAAGGGTGTAAGAAGGAAAAACTTCGTATCATTCCCCCACCTGTTGACCTTACCTCTTTTCCTGTTAGCCGGGTAAATAAAGACAAGATTCCTCCCATTCTATACACAGGGAATCTGGATAAATACCAAAATCTTGACTTTTTGTTTCGCGTTGTTGAACGGGTGAGAACGACTATACCCGAAACAAGACTAATTATAGGCACTTATGAAAAACAGGATATTCAGGGAGCAGAAATTGTTCATATTGGGACCTTTGATTCATTAAAAAAACTTTTTGAAGAGGATTCAATAGTAGTAATACCACGCGTATCCTGGTCAGGCTATCCAATTAAATTGCTGAACGCTATGGCAAGCGGGAAACCTGTCGTATGTTGTGAAAGTTCTGCTTACGGGATAAAACATGGCTTTAATGGAATGATAGTTCCTGATAATAATGAAGAACTGTTTGCCCAATCATTAATTACACTTATGACAACCCCTTCTCTCCGTGAGGAATTAGGCAAGAATGCACATGAATATGTAAAGGCAGAACACAATCCTGAAAAGATAGGTAAAGAATTAGAAGAATTGTGTCTTTCATGTATACCGCAAAGTTAGGCTTCTAATTTTTTATTTTTAACCTGTCGAAACGCAACCCATACCTCCCATATCAACAAAAGGGCAAGAAAAACCAATATACATGCAACCACAACAAGTATATATCTATGACTACGCGCATTTGTTATGATGAATAATATTAGTGCAAACAGGGTAGTAATTAGCATAAAAATCATAGGTATCTGCACAAAGCGATATTTCTTACCTAACCCTTTTGCTACCCATGCCATAATCCCCAACAAGGCAAGCCCTGCAACTAATTGGTTGGAGGCACCAAAGATAGGCCAGATTATTTGCCAGGCAGGAACATCGCCAGTTCGAATAAAAAGCAACATCATAGCACAAACAACACTAATGATTGTTCCAGAAAAGCGGTCTAATTTCATCTTAGTAAGTTCTTGTAATTGATAGCGTGCTAATCGAGTAGATGTATCAAGTGTAGTCAATATAAATGAGTTCACAGCAAGTAGACCTAACGATTTACCCAAACTTGGATTGATATGGAGCAATTGTGCAAATTTTGCAAAACCATCCCCAAAAACATCAAGCGGACCCTCTTTTGCTGGAATAGCACCTACTAACATTATGCAGGCTAAAGCAATAATTGCTACGAAACCTTCCAGCAGCATACCACCATAACCTATAATTTTTGCATCAGGTTCACATCTTATCTGCTTCGAGGTTGTTCCGCTTGCTACCATACAATGAAATCCTGAAACTGCACCACAAGCCACTGTAACAAACAAAACAGGCCATAGAAGAGTATCCCTGTCCGGAGCAAACGACTTAAATGCAGGTAGAGACACCTCGAAAGAACTGCCCCCCAATAAAATCCCCACACTTGCAATTAATACTGCAAAGTAAAGTAAATAAGAAGCAAGGTAATCTCTCGGTTGTAACAAGAGCCATACAGGCAAAACCGATGCAATAAATACATAACCTATCAAAAACCAACGCCATGCTTCCATCGAAAAAAGAAAATTCTCTTGTATAAAATCCATTTTCCCTATCCAGACTGAAATAAGCACAAGCGGAACGATAATAAGTGAACCATATAATAAAGGGATATGGAAACGATATATCACCAGACCAAAAATAATTGCTAACAAAATATATAAACAACCAGAAAATGCTACCGCAGGGTCCTTAGCAAAAGTATCCGCAGACAATTGCAAAAATACAGCGATAACTAATATTAGAGCGAGCCAGGTAAAACAAAGAAAAAGATTTTTGGCTTTTCTACTCACCCACTGGTCAATAACCTCTCCCATAGACAATCCTCTATGTCTTATGGAAGCAACCAATGAACCAAAATCATGAACACCGCCAATGAAAATAGAACCTAATACTACCCATAAATACACAGGCAGCCAGCCAAACCAACCACCAGCAGTAATCGGTCCCACTAGCGGACCTGCCCCTGCTATTGATGCAAAATGATGCCCCAACAAAACAGATGGATGCGCCGGACAGTAATCAATACCATCATATTGTTCTACTGCAGGTGTCTTCCGTTCTTTACTTATATCAAATACCCGAACCAAAAAATTCCCATAAGTAAAAAATGCAATAACAAAAAGCACAAAACCCAAAACCGTCAAAAACAATATCATCTCCTAAACCTCCTAATATTTTTTATATTGTATGAAAATTATATCAAAAATAAAGTTATCCTACTCAAAAATATAGCATAGTCGAAACCTTTGGAAATTAATTCCATTAATACAACGCCTTTTTATTAAAAATTTGGGTAGCTTTTTTTAGATTTGGTGGGTGTTGTCTGTAAAGTTTGGAGAGAAGGGGACACCTGCGGGTATGGAAAGGTCTTTGTCGTAATAGAGGATATTTCCACAACAGAAGGTGTATTTTACTTTTCCGCATAGTTTTATACCGATAAATGGGGAGTTGGAACTTTTTGAATAGAAATAATTTTCAGTAACAAGCCATTCTTCGTCAGGGTCAAAAATAGTAATGTCTGCTGGTGAGCCTGCACCTAAATCGCCTGCGTTTAGTTTTAATATATTTGCTGGATTTTTTGTTAAAAGTTGGATTGCCTTTTCTATGCTTAAGTGTCCGGGCTGGACTAATCCTTTGATAACACAGCCCAGTAGTGTTTCTAATCCAATCACACCGAAAGGAGCCTCCTGAAATGGCATGTTTTTTTCTGTGCGGGTATGAGGTGCGTGGTCGGTTGCAATACAGTCAATTGTGCCATCTTTCAGCCCTTCTATAATGGATTGAACATCCTCTTCTTCTCGCAGAGGCGGGTTCATCTTCATGTTTGGATTGTAACTTTCAATATTGCGGTCTGTTAGCATCCAGTAGTGAGGGCATGTTTCTGCACTGACAGGGATACCCTCGCTTTTTGCATTGCGAATAATTTCAACTCCTCGTTTTGTAGTTACATGCTGTATATGAATCGGCACATTAGCCAATTTTGCAAGACGGATATTTCGTTCAATCCTTGTTTCTTCTGCTTCACGGGGTATGCCGGGTATGCCCAGCATAGTAGAAATGTCTCCCTCATTCATTGCTCCACCTTCACTTAAACTCTTGTCCTCACAATGGGCGAGGTATAGTAAACCTACCATTCCAGAATACTCTAATACATACCGTAGCACTGATGAAGATTCTATATCACTACCGTCATCGGTAATTGCAACTGCACCTGATTCCAACAAGTCAGCCATTTCTGTCAGTTCTTTCCCTTCTCTTCCTTTGGTAGCACATGCTGCGGGATAGATATGTATGCCGTCGAGGTCCTGAGCGCGGCGAACAACAAGTTCTACCATGCCCGCATTGTCAATTGGTGGCATGGTATTAGGCATGGTAACTACGGAGGTTACTCCGCCGTGGGCTGCTGCACGAGCACCTGTGGCAATGGTTTCCTTAGATTCAAAACCGGGCTCGCGAAAATGTGCATGAATATCAACAAACCCTGGCGAAACTACCAGACCCTCTGCATTGATATAAACATCTCCTTCCAAATCGTTTCCCACCGCATATATCATCCCATTCTCAATACCTATATCTGCTTTACCTGACCTGCCTGACTCCGGGTCTATGAGCCAACCTTTTTGTATGACTATTTTCATATTTGCACTCCAATTTTGTTGTATTGACTATTTACTAATAGGTGCATAACTGCCATGCGAACAGCAACTCCATGACTCACTTGTTGCAGGATTAAACTCCGTGGACTGTCTGCAATTTCTGTGGCTAATTCAATATCACGATTGATAGGTCCCGGGTGCATAACAACAGCATGTTTTGGTGCATAACGGATTGTATCCTTATCTATTCGATAAAGCCTTACATACTCACGGATACTTGGGAAAAGACCCTTTGCCTGTCTCTCTAACTGGATACGCAGTGCATAAATAATGTCTGTGTCAATAAGTGCTTCTTTCAGGCGTGTAGTTGTGCAAACACCTAATTGCTCAAAACTTTTAGGTACCAGTGTTTGAGGTCCGCAAAGTGTAACCTGTGCTCCCAACTTCAACAATGCCCAGATATTGCTCCTTGCTACGCGGCTGTGTGCAATATCCCCAATGATAGAGACGCGAACCCCTTCTAAACTTGCTGTGGGGTCCTGTCTATACTCGCGGATAAATTGACGCATTGTAAAAATATCTAATAGCCCTTGTGTCGGATGTTCATGTTCACCATCGCCAGCATTAATAACATGTGAAGGGTGATTATCTGCAAGCAATTTAGGGACACCGGAGAAACGATGTCGCACTACGAGAATGTCTGTTTTCATTGCCTCAATATTATACAGCGTATCGTGAAGTGTCTCTCCCTTTTTCTCACTTGAACTTGAAGCAGATATGGATAATGTATCGGCGCTCAATCGTTTTGCAGCAAGGTCGAATGAGGCGAAAGTGCGGGTGCTTGGCTCATGAAACCAGTGAACAACGACTCGCCCTTGAAGTAATGGAACTTTTTTAATTCCTGTGCTTCGAGACATCACTTCAAGGAAAGGAGGAACCATATCCAGTATAGATAAAATCTCTTCTCTTGATAAGAATTGTAAGCCCAACAAATCTTTATGTTTCCATATTTTCAAGGCAGGATGGTCTGCGGTAAATATCTGTTCTCTGGGTGGGGTTTCTTTCAATGTTATTTCCGGTTTTTTCTCTTGTTCTTCAATAACGACCATATCCTTCCCATCGGTCTCTTTTAGCATTACAGATATCCATAAATTTGAAGGGATGGATTCGACAGTAGGTCTCCATGCACAATAAGAAGGCTGAATAGGAATTTCTCTACCACCGCGGTCAATCAAACATGCCAATAATATTTTTTTAGGTCTTCCATAATACATAATTTCATCCATAGCGGCGCGAATGGTTCTACCTGCGGCAAGGACATCATCTACCAGTATAATCGTTTTCTGATTAATGTCAAATGGGATATGGGTTGTTCCATGAACTTGCACGGCACCTCTACCTATTCGCAAATCATCGCGGAATAAGGTCGTAGATACTGCACCCACAGGCGGCATTACTTTGCAAATCTTAAATATCTCCTGTGCAATTCGTTGTGCTAATGGATAACCCCTACGCAGGATTCCTATAAAAGCCAGTTCCTCTACTTCATTATCATTGAGTATCTGCTGTGCCAATAGATGTATCAAATCTTTCATTATATTTTCGTTAAACAAGATAGTGCCTACATTAATATTAGAGGAATCCGTCACCATAGTTCATGCCTTTTCAGTTCTTCTATTTGAAAATTGTATTTAATAAATTCTATCAGTGCGAGGCTGTAACTTCAAAATAAAAAGGGGAACAAATTTAGTCTTCTGGCTTTTCTCCTGCGGGTGCCATCTTTACTATGCGTGGATAAAATATTGCCAGAGGCACAACAAGGTCTTCCTGTTCCTTCATAACTTTGTTAATATCTTTATATACAAGGGGTATTTCATCTACCCCTGCGGTTATGACTGATACCTTGCGTTCTCTCAATAAATCTTCAACTTTTTTCCAGGAGAGCGTCTTTTTGGCTTGCGAGCGACTCATTAATCTACCTGCACCATGTGCAGCAGAACGCAAGGCAGCCTCATTACCCAATCCCTTTACAATAAAAGCAGGACTTGCCATGGAACCGGGAATAATACCTAATTGCCCCTTTTCTGCTGGTGTTGCTCCTTTACGATGGACAATAACCTCTCTGCCATCATGTTTTTCTTTCCATGCAAAATTGTGATGATTCTCCAAACTCCACAAAATAGGGACACCTAAATTTTTACTTATGTGAACATGTATACATTCATGATTGGCTTGTGCATATTTACCCATCAATTGCATGGCTTCCCAGTATTCATGTCCTGCTGAATCCGTTAAAGATAGCCACGCTAAATGTTGCAAATTACGGGGCAGTTCTTTATGTTTTTGTCTTGCTATTTTACTGTAAAATTCACAAACCAGAGCACCTGTTCCACGACTTCCACTGTGTGTAAGTAAAGCGAAATAAGTGCCTCTGGGCAGAGGTAGTTCATCTGTCGTGATTTCTAAAATTCCAAATTCTACAAAATGATTTCCACTTCCACTCGTGCCCAACTGGTCCCATGCCTTGTCCTTATTCTCCTTTGTTACAGGAGAAATATTCCAATTTAAATCCATAACAGGATGTTGTCTGCGTGGTTTGAAGGTTGACCCTACACCAAATCGTGTTTCTTGTTCAATGGCTTTCTTTAATCGCAATGGTTCTTCATCAATGAGTTTAGGCGGTAATTCAAGTATACTCATTTTTACTCGACATGCAATATCCACTCCAACTGCATAAGGAATGACAGCGTTGTCCGTGGCTAAAACACCGCCAATAGGCAATCCATAACCTACATGAGCATCAGGCATTAGTGCACCTCTAACAGAAATAGGAAGCGAACAGGCATTGTAAATTTGTTGGATAGATTCTGGGTCAATCTCGGTGCCCCAAATTTTAAACGGTGCTTTTGTCTCTGGAAGTTCCTGATAGTCGAAGTGCTTTGTTGGTATACTTTCTCGAACTATTTCTGGGTTTTTCTCATAAAGAAAGCGTGCCAATTCACCCCAAAGCGAATCCTGAACGAAAGCAGCAGGATTACGAATGATTACCCGCAGCATTCGTTTAACTTCCTTTTTTGAAAAGCCTTCTTTCACTGCCTTATTAAATATTTGTAGAGCAACTTCACGAGTCACTGCCGATGTATAGCCTATTTGGATTAATTCCTTTTCCTTCATTGCTTGTAACCACTTAAAGTTCTCATTTTAGTAACGATATAGAAACATTTAAAATATTAAATAAGCATGGATTAATATGAAAAACAACCTTTATATGTTAACATAAGCATTTTCTAAAAGGTTTCGAGAAATTTTTAGTCACTGTAATACACTTTAAAAATCATGAAGACACAAATAGAGACAAAGAAAAATAATTCTTACCATGCAAAAATGTACTTTATCATAAAACTAATTAAAAATTGCTGTCTATAAAGTTTTTTATATTTAAAACTAATAATTTTCCTTTTTTTAATAGGAAATAAGATAATTTAGATTATTCTAAAATCCCTTCGGGTGATAATACACAATCTTTAAGTTGCGTATTAGGAGGAATAGAAACGCCATTAAGAACAACACATTTTTCAAGGGTGCAATTATCTCCAATAATCACATTGTTTCCTATTGTAGACTGTATTAAAGAACAATTTGTTCCTATTTTGCAATTTTCTCCCTGAATGAAAGTCTTTTTTTGTCGTTGTAATTCGAGTATACAGCAAATAATTAGGTCTTTTATATAAGTCAAATTTACATCCCATTCAACAACGGACAATGCCTTAACAGGATATCCAAAATCAATAAGGATTTGAATAGAATCCGTCAGTTCATATTCATCTCTCAATGCAGTTCTTGGTGTTTTATGAATCCCTTCAAATATGCGTTCATCAAACAAATATATTCCACAGCCCTTTAAGTTAGTTTGTGGATATTTTGGTTTTTCTACTACTCTTATGACATGCCAATTTTTCCCTGTATGGACGCTGAAATTTTTCTTTATACTTTCAATATCCTTTTCCTCTTTTGTTGCTAAAACGCATGCACATTGCTCCTTTTCCATTACATCCGACATTTGTTTTAAATTTGGTGCATGAAAGAAAATGTCCCCTAACATTAGAAAAAAAGGTCCTTTGATATAAGGTTCTAACTGTCCTACGGCATGTGCTAATCCCAATCTTTTCTCTTGCTCAACATAAAGAATATGAACGCCATAACTTTCCCCATTACCCAAAGTCTGGATAATCCGATACCCCAAATGACCTATAACAACTATAAACTCGCTGACGCCAATTTGTTTAAGTGCCTCAATCTGATAAACGATGAGTGGCTTGTTGGCAATAGGAACTATGGGTTTTGGATTATGTTCTCCAAATGGACCTAGCCTCGCACCATGACCCGCAGCCAATATTACTCCCTGATACATAAAGGCATTCCTTATAGTAATTGATAATATAACAAAACCAGATAAAATAATGATAAAAGGTGTCTGAAAAATATGTTTCTTATCTTATTATAATAGATAATTACATAAAATAAATATTGTGTCTTTCCTCTTGGCGAACTTTGCGGTTTGTTTTTCTTTTATTCACTTAGTTTATAAATCCGTGGTGAACACCTAACCAGAATGGAAGAAGGAAGAATGTCCCCTCATCTTCAGAGGTTCCGTCCTGCCCTGAACAACTTTTTAAAACAAAGGGGTCATCATCAGGGCGAACATGAGGTAATTCCTGTATTGGTAAGGCATATCCATCTACTCGCCAACCACGGGTTTTATCTGGCGTATCCGGGTCAAAAATCACATCCAATCTATGAGTATTATCCATGCAATAGGAGATTAAATCTAATGGTATACCTTCCAATGTCTCTAATGCATGGTCAAGAGCCGACTTATTTGGTTCTTTGTAACTTATTAATGTCATTCTAACAAGTTCTGGCACATCAGGATATAAATTATCAAACTTATCAGTTGATAAATGTTTTGAAAATTCCTGAGCACAGGAAAGATATAGAAAATTCCAGAACGAATTTTTCATCCTTTTAACATGTTGCCAGGCATGGTCCAATGAAATTCGCCACATTAAAAGTTTTTCAGCGTCATTTTCATAGCGGAATATTCCATACCAACTCATAAGGCATAGATTGTTATCCCAGGGAACTACATAATCAGGAGGAAAATACATTTTCGACTGCATAGCGTTGATATGATAAAAATACTTGTCGCATAACTCATTGAATTTTTCATTGTAGATTTCATCACCCGTGATATGATGTGCCACTCGCAGGAAGGACAGCATCATCATTGAGTTTAATCCGCGTTGTTCCCAGCCTTTTAAACTATGCAAAGCATTGGGACCGAAGAATGCCCATCTTGTAGGTTTTCCATCGTGGTCTACCAGATTATAATCATTGTTTATTAGATGGTCTGTGACGGTCTTTACCACTTCACGAACAGGCTGTCGTTCTTCTTCCGTTTCTGCAACAAGGTCATAATAAATGCCATAAAAAAAGTAATGTCCGGCTAACTCATCAGAACTCGTATCGCACTTCCACATATATTTTCCATCAGAAGAGGTGACAAAACGAGGAGTAATTTGTTTCCATAAGGGGTCAGTCAATTTTCTTTTGAGGTTGTATTCTGCACCCATTAATTCATTTACAGGTTCATGCCAATCTTTTGGTATGATAACCCGTGCAGGCATTCCTATTTCTGTAATATCTACTAATTGTTTGCATGCAAGGAAACTCCGTTTAGCAATTTCCTTTGACTTGGGGTCTTTTGTAGCCGCATAACGGAAAGCCTGTGCTGCACCATACATAGAGGTATACAAGCCATCATTATCAGAAATAGCCGACTCCCAGGTATCTGTATTGAATGGTTCTTTTAATCTGCACCTTGCAATATACCCATCGCGATTATGCCGTGTTTCTACTTGTTGAATAAAGTGGTTTGACTTTTCTTCAAAGGTCATTGGTTTCCTTTCGATAACAGATAGCCCATTAGGGGTAGCAATCCACGCACTTCCGTCAGGTGTAACGGCAATAGAATTGACATAGTCGTCTAACATCCAGCGATGGCTAAAACGATATGCAAATTTTCCCTGTTCATGTCGGATAGCACCTTTTGTGGTTGCAAACCATACCACATCTCCCTTTTCCCCTGGAACGGCAGATAAAAATTTATTCCATGGTAAGCCTTCTTCCCCTGTATATAAAGTCCATGATGTCCCATTAAATTTTCCAACCCCTTCTTTACTCCCAAACCAGAGATTCCCCTGTGAATCATAAGTCAGTGCGTTTACATTACGAGGAGCCCATCTGCAATTTTCATCACCAGGGAGTAGTAATGCCCATTCTGACTTTGAATCAATATATTTATAAATCCCTTCATCTGTGCCAATTACCATATCTCCGTTTTTTCCAACTGCGATAGTGCATATATTTATACCCGGACCTTCTATAGTTTTTGGAGCAGTCAAATCAGATTCATATTTAATTATTTTTGTGTGACAGACCACATATAAATTGGGCAAATCGTTAGAAGAGGTAAAAGCAAGCAAACCTGAAATACCTCCATTTATAGGTATATCAAGCGTCTCCCAATTTTTATTATCCAGACTATATTTAGCAAGTTGCATTTTATCAGCAATGAAAATCGTGTTTCCGACGCAGGCCATATAAGAAGGTTTCCATGATAATATATATGGAATTTGTTCCCACTTACCTGCATTGAAATTTTGTATATCGCCAGAATGGGTCATTATTACAACACCATAATCTGGTGTATAAAAAACATTCTTTATATTGTTTTCAGCCAATCCATCTTTATCTCTAAAAAAAGTCCTTACTTCCTGTATGAATGGTTCAGTTCTTTGCGTAACGGCATAGATATTTGTATCTATTATTAATAATAGAAGAAGGGCAAAAAGTATAAATTGTTTTTTCATTAGTTCTCTCCTTTTTGTGCTCTTACCAGTTTAGTTCTATTTTACTTCTGTTCAAGTCATAAAATTGTATGACAAACGAATGCGGTCCGCTGTCTTTTATACTTTTGATAAAAACAGTGTTTTTCCACTTCCGCAGCATGACTTTCATCTCAAATATTTGGACTTTAGGAGAGAAGTCTTGGTTTTCAAAAGTTTCTATGCCATTAAACCATAACTTAAATCGGTTGGCAGTTTTTATCTGGATAATTACCTCTTCACTATACTCATAATTGAATTCAGCAAAGGCAAAAGCAACGCCATTATCCTGTTCAAGGTGGTGAGGATGTAGTGGGCTGGACAAGGCTTCGTGAAAATCAAGTAGATGATTGTTTTCAACATTGGTGCACCACATTTTCCAGGATATTTCACCATATTTCCCAGGATATACAGTGGTTAAATCAATAGACTTTTCAGTGGGGTAATACTGTTCATCATTTGTTTCATCAACTATTGGAAATTCGCCGATAACAATCCATTTGCGAGATTCCTTACTCTTTTGTTTCCTTATCCATTCAACTACTTGTTGAGGTATAGGTAAGGTCATTCTTGATGGCTCTGCTCTTCGAGCAAAGTAAGTTATCATGTTTGTAAATAAATGAACAGCGATGGAATCCTCAGGTATATTTTCCAAAATTCTTAAATTAGTAAAGACCAGTTTACCGACGCCGTAACGATGAACCAGTATGTCTGTTCCCCAAAAAGGTTGCATATCCTCTGAATGTGGAATGACTAAACAACCACAAATATCCTCATCACCTTTTTGAAGAAATGTTTTTGATGGAATGATGTTTTTATATGGTTGTTTCATTAAGCAACGATTTGGCAGGTTTAAGAATACAGGATGTGGCTTAACATAATGAAAATGTTCCATCTCAATAGGAAAATTTAAATCTATAACTGTAAATTGCGGACAATTAGTAATGATTTCTTTTAATCTATTCCAATCGTTTGGTGGTGAAAAAAGAATTCCGACAGCACCATGACGGACCTGTTCCAACATGGACATAAATTCACTTTCCGGGTAAGCAAACACAGAGTTATATATAGGAGGCACTATATAAATTGGCGGATAAGAAACATGTTTGCCTGTCCATGTCGAACATATCTGAGCAAATTTGTTCTGTGGTTCAATAAATTCTACTGAAATATCAGTTTTTTCGGGTTGAGAAACGACATAGAAATTCTGCATAGTTTCAGAAACAATGCTATTGTTTAACGATAGCCGAGCCACTAAAATATGTTCACCGATACTACTTGACCCGGAAATATCACCTTTCCATAACACAACTGTATCTTTTTTAATTTTGATTTCCTTTTTCTTTTTCCATAACATCTGTTGGGTTGGACTGGAAATATGAAGAGAAAAGGAGACCTTTATCTCCGAATTATCTGATTCGTCATTTATATTTTCTTTTTCATGCGAGACTAACGATACAACAATCATTGCTTCTTCGTTTTGTGTGAGATTTGTCTTTTCTAAGTATACAATTACCCGAAGATCATTATTCATCTGTTTCATTTGTCTTATAATATTTTCAGAATTCTGCAAGATGTCATCACTTTGAAGAAACTTTTCACTCAAAATAGAATGTAAACAGTAGCCAGCAATGTTCGGATTTCGCCGAAGAAAATCCACATGAGATTGTAGATTAGAGATACAAATGCTTTTGATTTGTTCTAAAAAACTTTCCACAGAATTTAGTGATAAGTTCAAATTTCGTTCCATGAAGCCTTCTTTTATCTTTGATAAATACTTTTCTTTTTTATCCTCTATTTTCACCTCTTCTTGATTAATCTGTGTTTCCTTAAAATCGGATTTAACGGCAAAATTAAGTGATTTCTCATCGCCGGCATGTTCTAAGAAGAACTGTGTAGTATCATTAATAGGTATTTGTGGTTTTATCCGTAAATGTTGTGTAGGTAGCAAATCAATATTGTAAGGAATGCAATAATAAGAAGGATGTTTAATAAATGAAGCATGGTGAACTGTAATAAGCCGGCTACGGTCAATTTTGCGAATCTCACGCACAAAGTCTGTAATATTCAAATCATCAGGCAGGTATTCAAATTGTAACCATGCCAGAGAAGGGTTATTTATATGACTTTTTATAAACTCACTTATTTCTTGTTCAACAAGATTTTTATACCTTCTTGGTTCTGTGCCATATCTGAATGAGGGAGTTTCGGCTATCATTAGTCCTAATTCATCACAAATCTGAAGCAACTTTTCTGGGGCAGGTTTTCCATAAGTTAGTATTAAATTAAAATTTGCTTCTCGAACCTTAGAAAAAACATCTCTTAATTTATTTTCAGAAAAAATCGGTGAATTTAAATCCTGTATATGCCAATTAAAATACACCGCTTTTGTAACAAATGGCTTAAAGTTGAATATAAAATGATTTTCACGAGCGCTAAAATCTCTCATTCCAAAACGAATCTTTGTATAGTCTGACTGTCCTTCTGAAAGATATTCAATATGCAGGTCATACAGTTTAGGTGAGTTTAGTGTCCATGTCTCAAAATCACTCAATTTTATAACCAATTTAGGACGGTTGCTTTCCAGTGCTACACCCAAATCAGGTATTGTTGCTTTGACAATCCCTCCTTTGCTATTTACATGGACATTTGCAACAATCCGCTTCCCACGAATATCTGGTTTGACATAAACTCCCTGAATATGCGATTTAGGGACTACCTCAAGGTAAACGCTGTTCCAAATACCCGGATATTGAGTCCACGAGCAATCGTATATATAGGTAGAATTCAAGTCTTCAACTACCGAAATAGGTAATACTTGAATTGTAATTAGATTACTTCCCTGTCTTATATGTTTCTTGATGTGGAATTGAAAAGAGGTAAATGCACCTTCATGCTTACCTACAAAATTTCCATTTAACCAGATAGTGGCTTTGAAATTAATATTTTGAAGGATGAGAAATACTTGTGAATTATCCCAGGAATCCTGAACCTCAAATTCTTTGATAAACCATAAGGCTGAGGTCGAAATTGAAGGGTCAAGAGGTTCAATTAAAGGGATATTAACCCTTGTGCCTTTATCTATTGGCGGATTTTGAAACCAATTAGTTTCTTCACCAATCAGGTCAGGGTCTGGAACTAAAATCCACTCGCCATCTATATTCAATTTTTGTCTGTTCGGGAACATGAAACTTCCTTATTTCCCTCGAACTTGAAATAAACATTTTACTTTTATTTTAGTCCCGAGGTCAAATTATACTATTATTTCACATTGATAACTAAGAACCAAACCATTAGAAGGGATGTTCTGGCAGATGAACACTTTTTTATTTTGTATTTTTTGTTTTGTAAAAGTCGCTTCTATTGATGATATTAAACTACCTGAGATTAAAAATGAGTTTAAACAAATAGCAAGTAAGTTTTCTACTTATGATGTCATACTCCGACCTGATAAAGATGAACCTGAATGGTGGGCAGGGGCACCTTCTGTCGTTCGGGATGGTAATGGCACATTCTGGCTTGCATGTAGAATGCGGACAGCAGAAGGTCCACGCGGTCTTAGAGGATATGAAATAAGAATATTAAAAAGTAATGATGGGATTCATTTTAATACAGTTAAGAAGATTTTAAGGGAGAATGTTCCTGTCCCCGGTTTTGAGCGACCTGCAATTTTGCTTGACCCAAATACAAAGAGGTTCAAACTTTACGCATGTGCCCCTGATGATAACGGAATATGGTCTATTATCAAATTTGCCGATGCAGATAATCCTGAACAATTCCAACCCGATTCTGCCAAAAAAATCATTTCTCCACCGGATAAAAGATATGAACGCGATATTTGTCCCCGTGGATACAAAGACCCAGTTATATTTGTTTATGACAATATTTATCACTGTTATACGATAGGATATATCAGAGAAAATGAATGGATATTCCATTTCACAAGTAAGGATGGTGAAACATGGAATCCTGTGGGTGACATTAATGAGCCGGTCATGGAATTATGTGGCTGGCATAATTTTTTTGTAAGACCTGCTTCTATTCTGCCGATAGGTGTTGGCTTCCTCTTTATATATGAAGGCTCAAATATAAAATGGTATGACCCGGTGTATAATATAGCAACTGGATTAGGCTTTACCTTCGACCTTAATAAGGTTATTGATTTGACTCCGACTGCACCACTTTTAGTCAGTAATACCTCTGGTGAAAAATTTTCTACCTTCCGCTACTCTCACTGGCTCTGGGTGGAAAATCAAATCTGGGTGTATGCCGAAGTGGTTTGTCCCAACAAAACACACGAAATCAGACTTTATAAAATAGATAAATAAAAAAAACACCTCTTTGATTTTACAGGCATTATATTTTAAAATATATGTCTTATTAAAGATGTGGCATAAAATTTCTTAATTTACTCCCCAATAAGAAAGGAACATAGAATTGGAAAAGATTGTAAATTTATGTAAAAGAAGAGGTTTAATTTTTCAGTCCAGTGAAATTTATGGCGGGATTAATGGTTTCTGGGATTACGGTCCCCTTGGGGTAGAATTGAAGAAGAACCTCAAAGATGACTGGTGGTATGTTTTTGTCCAGACAAGGGAGGATATGCTTGGATTGGATGCAAGTATTATTATGCACCCTGAAACATGGGTCGCCAGTGGGCATGTTGCAGAATTTCACGATATGCTGGTAGATTGTAAGGTGTGTAAAAAGCGTTTCCGTGCAGACCAGATAGGCAACCGTTGCCCAGAATGTAATGGTGAACTAACCGAACCGCGTGCATTCAATAGCATGTTAAAAACACGCATAGGGGTTAGCGATGATACCGCAGTGGATACTTATCTCCGTCCAGAAACATGTCAATCTATCTTTGTTGATTTTAAGCAAATATATAGCACAAGCAGAGTAAAAGTTCCGTTCGGTATTGCACAGATGGGAAAAAGTTTCAGGAATGAGGTAAATCCCCGCAATTTTACCTTCCGTAGCAGAGAATTTGAACAAATGGAAATTGAGTTTTTCTGTCGAGAAGAAGAAGAGAAACAATGGTTTGAACGCTGGCAAGGATGGATTTGGCAATGGTATTTAGATATAGGTATCCGTGAAAACAAACTTCGCTGGTTTGAACATCCCAAAGAATCATTGGCTCATTATTCAAAAAGAACAGTAGATATTGAATATGACTTTCCTTTCGGCTGGGGAGAGTTGCAAGGATTAGCCAATCGTGGAAAATATGATTTAACACAGCATTCAAAACATTCAGGTAAGGATTTATCTTATTTTGACCCTGAAAAGAATGAAAGATATATTCCAACAGTGATTGAACCTTCCGCAGGCGTAGACCGTACAGTATTAGCAGTCCTCTGCGACGCTTATGATGAGGAAATAGTAGAAGATGAACTGCGAATTGTCCTTCGTCTACATCCACGATTAGCACCAATTAAAGCAGGCATTTTCCCTCTGGTCAAAAAACATGGACTATCGGAGATAGCCACAGAATTAGAAAAGAAATTGCGGAAAAGATTTATCACTGCTTACGACGATTCTGGCGCTATTGGACGCAGATATAGAAGAATGGACGAAGTGGGAACACCTTTCTGCATTACAGTTGATTTTCAGACCAAAGAAGATGGAACTGTTACCATTCGTGAACGAGACAGTATGACACAAATCCGTCTGGCTATGGATGAAGTCGCCAGTTTTATAGAAAAGAAGATTACGCATGAACGCCCTTAATTCCTATGCTTTTATATGAACCTGTTTGATAAATTTGCAGATAACTATGATGAGGTTCGTAAGGGGAGTGCTCCATACCTTTTCAGCATATTATCCGTTCTAAAACAATCACAAAGCCAGAATATTCTCGATTTGGGTTGTGGTACTGGAAACCTTTTTCAGGAATTATGTCGTTATCAAAAAGGAAACTTTATCGGCTTGGATGTTTCAGAAAAAATGATTCGCAAAGCAAAAGCCAAAAAGATACCTGCTGATTGGATTTGCGCAAGTGCTGAAAATATTCCATTTCAAAACAACTCTTTTGATAGCATTGTAGGTATTTACACTCTACATCTATTCAAAAATATTCCTCAGGTGCTATCTGAATGTAGAAGGGTATTAAACAGAGGCTGGGTTCTCTTCGTTTCTGCTCCATATCATTTTATAGTAAACCACCCATTAAATCAGTTCTTTCCAAGTTTTTCAAAAATGGATTTGTCCCGTTTCCCGACAGAAGAGCAAATAGAAGATATGCTTTTACATGCAGGTTTTAGCAATCTTAAACGGGAATACTATGCGGTTGTGAGAGATTGGTTATCTGAAGAATATATCCAGAAAGTAAAGTCAAAATTCATATCTACACTTCAACTTATTCCTGACGATGAATTTAACGAAGGTATCAAAAAAATGAGAGAAACAACTTCTAACACCTCATCTGGAAAACCTATCCCATGGGAAAGCGTTCTAATTATGGGCTTTGCAGATTAGAGACTTACTACTATCATAGAGCAAATTAACTTTTGTAAAAATACCCAAAAAGTTCCAGTATTTTTTTGCAGCACTATTAGTTCTAAATCAAGAAAGAAGGTAGGGACAAATCACTATAACCCCTACCTTGTAAATATTTTACCTAACTTTTGTAAAGTTTAAAATTTTTACCAAATCTTTTCACGGGGAAATTATAATTATTTATGTTTAATTTTGTCTTTTCATTGCGCTCAGTAAGGAAATAAGCAGACCTATAAATATGTAGTCCACTAAGTATTTTATAAATTTCTCAGAAAACGGTATGTTTTTACCAGCAAAACAACCAAAAATTCCTCCCCCTTCAGAAGCATTCTCATCGTCACCGGATTCCCCAGTTTCATCATATCCTACTTCTCCATCATATCCATACTCACCATCATATTCATAAGACCCTTCATTTGGTGGCGGAACTTGTCCTCCGTCGTTAGAGGGGTTTGCAGGTAATAAGTAAGGATAGGTCTGTCCTTCTATGATTGTCCAAATATTTGTAAAATTCCAGCCTTCGTAAGTTGCCTGATGCTTCATATCCTCAGTCATTTTCCCTATCCCTCCTGCAGATTCTTCACATCCAGAGGTCTGCATATCCCAATAACTATTCCATACTTTGCCTTCATTCTTCCCCACAAGACCACCAACATAAAAAGAACCTGATACACTTCCTACACTATAACTATTTGCAATAGTTCCACGGTAATAATATTGATTTCCTACTAGACCACCAACAGAATAAGAATAAGAAGAACCTGATACACTTCCCTGGTTATAACTATCACTAATGGCTCCATTATTAAATCCCACTAAGCCACCGACATTTTCCTTTCCGATTATAGAACCTTTATTATAACTTCTCGATATTGTGCCATTATAATTATATCCTACCACCCCACCGATATAAGAACTCCCTTTAACATAACAAGAATTGTAACTGTCATATATAGCACCTTCATTATAACCCACCAATCCGCCCACATCAATTCCATTTCCTTCTACAGAACCCGAACAATGACAGTTAAACACCTTAACATAGTTTACTCCTACTAAACTACCGACATAATCCTTACCTTCAATCCAGCATTCTTCTATTCCTAAATTTGTTACCCCTCCTCCTTGACTTATATAGCCAAACAAACCTACATAAGACTGAGAAAGACGGCTGATAAATAAACCATGTATTTTATATCCGTTTCCATTAAACTTGCCAACAAATGGATTATCTTTTGTTCCGATAGGTTTAAATCCTGCGCCTGAATTCCAATTCCTCGTGCTACTTGCATCAATATCCTGCATTAATGAATATTCTGCGTATAATGGGTATCTTTGGTCATTTCCTATCAGTTGCAATTCGTCAATACTTCTTATCGGAATTACAGCTGCATGGATATTTGAGCACATTAATATCATGCTCAACACAAACATAATGGACAAAGAAATGAAAAACCTTTTCATTTTTATACCTCCTATATAGAGTTAGTTGTTATTTTATTTTTACTAACGTTATACCTTTAGATATGCAAAGTAAAATAGAATTTTTGTCCTCTATCCATAATTTTGTCTTATCATATTTTTTAATCTTTATTTTAATGCTACCATATTTATACCATAAATCTCTTAACTTTGCAATCATTGTTTTAAATTGAATGACGAGATTTCTAGAGAAATTATTTTAAACTCTTCATTACTGTCTGATAAAAAATAAAGGAATGGACTATGACTTATGCTATATGAGAGAATCACCATTGAAAACTCCTAAGTAATCTAGGTGTCAGGGGACGATAGGTTGTAGGATGAGGGATTAAAAGAATCCTTGAAGATAGTTTTATCTTTCTGGAACCAGTCTAATACTTTATCAGCAGGACTTTTGTTATTTAATACCCTTTGCTTA